>Ga0115563_1000008_pt1 | contig 140911 bp, 140 predicted proteins | sample COGITO_mtgs_1105_2_FD_87198 | JGI IMG/M metagenome (GOLD analysis project Ga0115563, IMG submission 87198) | Pelagic marine microbial communities from North Sea - COGITO_mtgs_110519 | ecosystem: Environmental > Aquatic > Marine > Epipelagic | place: Germany:Helgoland, sampling site Kabeltonne...
AAGCACATGCGACAAGGTAGAAACATCTAACCAATCTGAAGCAGAATCAAAAGCTGTTTTGGCTGTATGACCTATCCACACGTCTACATTATCATCTGATCCTAAAAGATCTGATCCAGCATTCAAAGCATACTCAATAGAGGTAACATCTCCACTAGCATTTATTTCTGAAGCTAAATAAATAGATTGAGAATAAGAAGTTTCGTAATAAGGAGATATTGGTGGGGAATTAACACCGCTACCATCATCACCATTACCAATTGAAACCTGGGCAAAAGATAATGTGGTTGATAATAATATTAATAATAAAGTAATTTTTTTCATGGTTAAGTTTAAGGGGATGAGGGTTGAAATTAAAGAATATGTTCTATTCATCATACAAATATTCTATGAGTGGTTTATTATGTGGGTCAGATAGACATAATATAAAGATAAGCTGTTTTAAAAGTTAATTATAAATATTACTATTAACCTTGCTGGATTAAATCAATCCATTAATGAACTAGTTGCTTCACCTAATGAATTGCATTTCTTACCAAATACAGGTCATGTTAAGATTAATAAATAAGATCTAACTAATGATTTGGTCGGTAATTTCATTGATAAAGTATTGACTTCAAATCCGATACCCTTTGGTATGTGACAAAAGAATAAAACAAGACTACCACTAACAATTTTTATAAAATATAGTTATTTCAGATTTCCCTAGGGTTTATCTGTATTTATGAAGACCACCAAATTTTTAATTGAGCTGTATTTAAAAAAAAATAACAAAAAAAAATTAAAAATTAGGCTCGTGCTAAACTGAAGGTAAATACTAATAAATGAACTGCAACCCAAACACGTTAACTACGTTTTTACTAAAATAAGCTCAAGAGTACTTCTAGAGTTTTATTTTTTTTAACGAAAAATACTAAATCAAACTTTCACCATTTAAATTTGTAGAGAGTATATCACTAAATAAATTAAAGAAAGGCCATAATGCCTTGTATGAGTTATCTACTTCAGAAATAAAGTTAGAAGAAAGTACTTCTTGATCTGTAAAATTACGTACAGCTATAAATCCTTTTTTACGGAGTAAATCTACATCAGGATGTTCTTTATCAAAGCCACGAGGAGCAGTTTTCAATTCTTCACCTTCAAATTTACCTCCAAAATAGTGTTGGTAGTTTTTATCTTCTAAAATTTGGCGTATTTCTGAAGCATCTACTTCTATTTCTTTTCTAATTCTTAATAGGTCTTCTTTATTTGGTTCCCAAAAACCACCCGCTAAAAAACTCTCACCCGGACGTATTCTTAGATAATACCCTCCACGTAGTTGCTTGCCTAATCTAGAGAATGAACCTGCAAAATGAGCTTTGTAGGGTGTTTTGTCTTTAGAGAAACGAACATCTCTGTAGATTCTAAACAATTTAAACTTTTCTATTTCATCGTATTTCTCGAGGTTGTTTCTTATGCCAGCATACAACTCTTTGGCATTATTTTGAGCTTCAATAAATGTTGGCTTGTGATCTGCAAACCAATCTCTGTTGTTGTTTAATTTTAAATTTTTAAGATAGGATAAGCTAGATTTCTCGAATTGCATAAATGAAATTTTAAAGAAGTCAAAATTACGAAAATTGATTTACAAATGATTTGTATTTTTGAACTTCATGAATACAACCCAACAACGTTTTGAAGGCTTCTTAAATACACCTGTTTTATGGAAAGATTCAGAGGTGTATCATTTAAATCAATTTAAAATTGAACAAGAACCACTGTCTTTTGACCAGGTGATAGATAGTAATCAACGTTTAGGGAAATATGTAGAGCGTTTTGTTTCTTTTCAATTGTCTAGAAATCGGGCTATAAAAATTATCTCTGAGAATATTCAAATATCAAAAGATAAGATTACGCTAGGCGAGTTGGATTGTATTCTAGTCAAAAACAAAAAACAAGTTCACTTAGAAATCGTTTACAAGTTTTATTTGTATGATTCTTTTGCAGGAAATGACTCTTTACACCATTGGATTGGCCCCAACAGAAAAGACAGTTTACAAGAAAAATTAGACAAACTTCAACAGAAACAATTACCACTACTCTACTCTAAAGAATGTAAGGAGTATTTGCAAAGCATTAATTTGAATGCAAAAGACATTGAACAATACGTCTATTTTAAAGCGCAATTGTTTGTTCCTTTTGGGATGAAAAAAGAAATTCAATCAAGTATTAATACAGATTGTATTGTAGGTTACTATTATAAACCACACGAATTAGTTCAATTTAAAGATGCTAAATTTTATATTCCTACTAAAAAAGATTGGCTGATGATTCCTCATACCAATGTAGGTTGGATGGCGTATGAAAAGTATCTTGAAGAAAGTAAAAACTATCTAGACCGCCAGTTTTCGCCAATGTGTTGGATGAAAACAACATCAGGCGAACTTAAAAAGTTTTTTTTAATTTGGTGGGAGGCTTAGCCTTTTTAGATATTTATTTTTCTCTTCCTTTTAAAATAGTTACAACATCATTAAGTTTAAAACCTTTTGCTTGTAATAATAGAAGGTAGTGAAATAATAAATCTGCACTTTCATTTAAAAACAATTCATCATTGGTATCTTTTGCTTCAATAATCACCTCTACAGCCTCTTCACCAACCTTTTGAGCAATCTTATTGATTCCTTCTTTAAATAGTGTGGCAACATAAGATTTAGATGCTTCAGCGTCTTCAATTCTATTTGTAATTACATCTTCTAACTTAGATATAAAACCATAAGATTCATTATTAGTATCATTCCAACAAGTGCCTGAGCCCTTATGACAGGTTGGACCTGACGGATTTACAAAAATTAATAAGGTATCGTTATCACAATCTAACTTAATTTCTACCAAGTTTAGAAAATTTCCACTCTCTTCTCCTTTTGTCCACAATCTGTTTTTAGTTCTACTAAAGAAGGTTACTTGTTGTGTTTGTTGTGTTTTATCTAGTGCATCTTGGTTCATATAACCCAACATCAAAACATTTTTTGTGTTTGCATCTTGAATGATTGCTGGCACTAAACCATCAGGGTTTTTATTGAAATCTATGGTCATAATCTAACATCTATATTATTATTTCTTAACTCTTTTTTTAAATCTCCAATTTTTATTTCTCCAAAATGAAAAACACTGGCTGCCAATGCTGCGTCTGATTTTCCTTTAATAAATGTATCAATAAAATGCTGAACAGATCCAGCTCCTCCCGAAGCTATAATAGGAATATTTACTAATCGTGATAATTTAGCCAATGCCTCATTTGCAAAGCCTGCTTTAGTACCATCATGATCCATAGAGGTAAATAAAATTTCTCCTGCTCCACGGTTCTCTACTTCTTTGGCCCACTCAAACAACTCTAACTTTGTAGGAATTGTCCCTCCTGCCAAATGCACCACCCATTTTCCATCTATTTCTTTTGCATCTATGGCAACCACTACACATTGACTTCCAAATTTCTGCGCTAATTCATTGATTAATGATGGATTTTTTATAGCTGATGAATTGATAGAAACTTTATCGGCTCCACAATGTAATAAATCATCTACATCTTCTATGGAAGAAACACCACCTCCAACTGTGAATGGAATATTCACTTGTGCTGCAACTTCTAACACCATTTCTAACATGGTTTTTCTTCCTTCTAAAGTGGCAGAAATATCTAAAAATACCAACTCATCTGCACCAATTTCAGCATATTGTTTTGCCAAAGCTGCAGGATCTCCAGCATCAATTAAATTTACGAAATTGACGCCTTTTACAGTTCTTCCGTTTTTAATATCTAAACAGGGTATAATTCTCTTTGTGAGCATCTTAACTATTTAATATATAGGTTTCTAATTGCTTTAAACTAATTCTATTCTCATAAATTGCTTTTCCAATAATCACACCTTCACAATTCATTTCAGCTAATATTGGAATTTCATCAAATGTTGAGATTCCGCCAGAAGCAATTAATTTAATAGTTGGTGTTTCTTTTAAAATTCTGTCATACAAATTAAATGAAGGCCCCTCTAACATACCGTCTTTAGAAATATCTGTGCAAATTACATAGCTAATTCCCTTAGATTGATACTTTTTAATAAAAGGGATTACCTCTAAATCACTTTCTTCTTGCCATCCACTAACAGCAATCTTTTCGTTGTTACAATCTGCTCCTAAAATAATTTTTTCTGTTCCATATTTAGCAATCCAACTTTCAAATAGTGTGGCATTTTTTACTGCAATACTACCCCCTGTTATTTGATGAGCCCCAGAATTAAAGGCAATATGTAAATCTTCATCAGACTTTAATCCACCTCCAAAATCAATTTTCAAAATAGTCTTAGTAGCAATTTGTTCTAAAACCTTGAAATTAACAATATGGCTCGCTTTTGCACCATCTAAATCTACAATATGTACATATTCAATCCCAGCATCTTCAAACTCCTTTGCTACTTCTAATGGGTTTTCATTGTATATTTTTTTTGTGCTGAAATCTCCTTTAGTGAGTCTTACACATTTTCCTTCAATTATATCTATAGCTGGTATAATTCTCATCTTATAAGTTTAAAAAGTTTTGTAAGATTCTTTCACCAGATTTTCCACTTTTTTCTGGGTGAAATTGTACTCCATAAAAATTATTCTTTTGGATTGCAGAGGCATATAGTATCTCATAATCTGTGGTTGCAATACTTCTTTCATTTTCTTCAACATAATAACTATGAACCAGGTACATATAATCATTATCAGATATCCCATCAAACAGCTTAGATTCTAAGTTAGTAATGGTATTCCATCCCATTTGTGGAACTTTTACTTTGTTAGAAAACCTTTTTACAGTAACATCAAATATTCCCAATCCTTTAGTGTTTCCTTCTTCAGTTTTAGCACACATTAATTGCATACCCAAGCAAATACCTAAAACGGGTTGTTTTAAGGTTGGAATTATAACATCTAATTTAGATTCTTTCAACATTTTCATTGCAAAACTTGCCTCACCAACACCAGGAAATATAATTTTATCCGCTGCTTTAATTTCATCAATATTACCAGACAATAAAGCATTTACACCTAATCTATTAAAAGCAAATTGGATGCTTTTAATATTACCAGCTCCATAATCTAAAATGATTAACCTCATGATAACATCCCTTTTGTAGATGGTAATATCATTTTTTCTACATCTCTTTTTACAGCCATTTTAATTGCTTTTGCAAAAGCTTTAAAAATAGCCTCTATTTTATGGTGCTCGTTTGTGCCTTCGGCTTTAATATTTAAATTACATTTTGCACCATCTGTGAATGATTTAAAGAAATGCATAAACATTTCTGTGGGCATTTTACCTACCATTTCACGTTTAAAATCTGCTTCCCAAACCAACCAATTTCTTCCACCAAAATCTATAGCTACTTGTGCTAAACAATCATCCATAGGCAAACAAAATCCATAGCGTTCTATTCCTAATTTATTTCCTAAGGTTTTTGCAAATAATTCACCCAAGGCAATGGCAGTGTCTTCAATGGTGTGGTGTTCATCTACTTCTAAATCTCCTTGTACTTGAATGTTTAAATCTAATTGTCCGTGACGAGCAATTTGATCTAACATATGATCAAAAAAGGCAATTCCGGTTGCAATGGTACTTTTCCCTGTTCCGTCTAAGTTTACATCAATTTCAATTTTAGTTTCATTTGTATTTCTAGTACTTCTTCCTGTTCTTTCTTTTACTTTTAAAAATTCATAAATTGCAGACCAATAATTAGTTTCTAAAGAAATAAATTGTCTTAACTCTTCTTTAGCAACAGTTATTTCATCTTCACCTTCTGTATTATTGTTATTAATTAAAATTCCTTTTGCTCCTAAATTCTTAGCCAATTCTATGTCTGTTAATCGATCTCCAATTACAAAAGAGTTTTCTAAATCATAGGTTTCAGAAAAATAGGGGGTTAATAAACCAGTGTTGGGTTTTCGAGTTGAAGCATTGTCTTTTGAAAACGTTTTATCAATAATTTGCTCTGTAAAAACAATACCTTCCTTCTTAAAGGTCTTGATAAGAAAATTATGTACCGGCCAAAAAGTAGCTTCAGGAAAACTATCTGTTCCAAGACCATCTTGATTGGTAACCATCACCAATTCAAAATCTAATTCTTTGGCAATTTTTCCTAAATATTGAAATACTTTTGGGTAAAATTCTAATTTTTCAAAACTATCTAGCTGATAATCTACTGGTGGCTCTATAGCTAAGGTTCCGTCTCTATCTATAAAAAGTACTTTTTTCATCTATAATAATTTTAATGTATTCATTAATTTTTTGTTTTCTTCTTTTGTTCCAACTGTAAACCGCAAACAGTTTTCACATAAAGGTAGATTTGTTCTATTGCGAACTATAATTTCATGTTCTACCAATTGATGATATCTTACAATGGCGTTGTCTACTTTAACCAATAAGAAATTGGCGTCTGAAGGGTATACTTTAACAATAAAACTAATCTCTTCTAAATCTATTATTAATTTATTTCTCTCAGATATAATAATGGCAATCTCATTGTTTGTTTTAATACTATTCTGTAAAGCTTTTAAAGCAATCTTTTGTGTTAATTGATTTATATTGTAAGGAGGTTTTATTTTATTTAAAACCGAAATAATTTTTGTTGATGAATAACAAGCTCCTAAACGAATTCCTGCCAAACCATAAGCTTTAGAAAGAGTTTGAATAACTATTAAGTTTGGAAACTCATTCAGTCTACCTATCCAACTTTCTTGCGAAGAGAAGTCTATGTATGCTTCATCTATTACAACAATTCCAGTAAATTTTTTAATAAGAGTTTCTATTTTATCAGCATTAAAACTATTGGCGGTTGGATTGTTAGGAGAACACAAAAACAATAGCTTGGTTTGAGAATTTTGGGCTTTTAAAATTTCATCAACATTGGGTTGATAATTATCTAATAACGAAATTTTTATTAGCCCAACATCGTTTGTATTTGCCAATACTTCATACATTCCATACGTTGGTGGTAAGACAATAACAGTATCTACTTTAGGTTCACAAAAAACTCTAAAGATTAGATCTAACACTTCATCACTCCCATTTCCTAACAATAGTTGTTCTCTAGAAACATTTTTAATCTTGGCTAATGCTGCTTTTACCAAATTCTGTTGTGGGTCTGGGTATCTATTTAAACCTGTATCAAAAGGGTTTTCATTGGCATCTAAATAAACAAGATTAGAAGCACTGTTTTTAAACTCTTCTCTTGCTGAAGAATATGGTTTTAATGACTTAATGTTTTCTCTTATGAGGTTTTCAATAATCATGAGTTTATTTCTTTTAATCTTATGCTTACAGCATTCTTGTGTGCTTGTAATCCTTCAGCTAAGGCCATTAATTCTATTGATTTTCCTATATTTTGAATTCCTTTTTTAGAGATTTCCTGAAACGTAATACTTTTGGTGAAACTATCTAAATTAACTCCAGAATACGATTTTGAATACCCATTGGTTGGAAGTGTATGGTTGGTGCCCGATGCATAATCTCCAGCACTTTCAGGAGTATAATTTCCTATGAAAACAGAACCTGCATTGAGAATACCATCAATAAAAAAATCATTGTTATTTGTACATACAATAAAGTGTTCTGGAGCGTATTCATTAATTAAAGCCAAGGCTTGTTTAAAGTCTTTTACTAGAATAGATTTTGAATTCTGAATGGCCTTAGTTGCAATTTCTATTCTAGGAAGCTCTTTGAGTTGTTTTTCAACTTCTTTAGAAACGTCTTCAATTAACTTTTCTGAAGTAGATATCAATATTACTTGGCTATCGGATCCATGCTCTGCTTGACTTAATAAATCAGAAGCAACAAATGATGCATTTGCAGAATCATCTGCCATTACTAATAATTCACTTGGGCCAGCAGGCATGTCTATGGCTACTCCGTATTTGGTTGCTAGTTGTTTTGCTACTGTTACAAACTGGTTTCCAGGGCCAAATATTTTATAAACTTTTGGAATGGTTTCTGTTCCAAAAGTTAGTCCCGAAATTGCTTGAATACCTCCTACTCTAAATATATTGGTAACACCGCAAAGATTTGCTGTGTATAAAATTTCATTGGCAATCTTTCCTTCGAAATTTGGAGGAGAACATAGAATAATTTCTTGACAACCAGCAATTTTAGCAGGAATGGCTAACATTAATACTGTTGAAAGCAATGGAGCTGTTCCTCCTGGAATGTAAAGCCCTACTTTTTCTATTGGTCTTTTTTCTTGCCAACAAACCACCCCAAGAGTAGTTTCTTGATATACTTTTTCAGTTTTTTGTGCCCTATGAAATTTTACAATATTAGCAGCTGCCTGTTGGATAGCTTCTTTTAATTCACTTGAAACAGCCTCAACTGCAATGCTAATTTCTTCTTGAGTTACTTTAAGAGATTTTACAGCTACTTTATCAAACTTTTTTGTGTATTTTTTTATAGCAGTATCTCCATTTTTCTGAACGTCTTCAAAAACTTGGTTCACTGTTGTTTCAATTTCTTTAACTGTTTGGGTGGGTCTTTTTAAAATTTTAGCCCAAGTTTCTTTTTTTGGATATATTATATTTCTCATCAGATCACCATTTTTTCTATTGGACAGACCAAAATACCTTCGGCTCCTTTTTCTTTTAATTCATCAATTATTTCCCAAAACTGGTGTTTACTAATTACAGAATGTACAGAACTCCAACCATCTTCTGCCAATGGTAAAACAGTAGGGCTTCTCATTCCTGGTAATACCTTTAAGATGTCTTTTAGTTTCTCATTTGGAGCGTTCATTAAAACATATTTAGAGTTTCTTCCTTTTAAAACAGATTCAATTCTAAACTGAAACTTGTTTAAAATAGTCTGCTTTTCCTTAGTTAGTTTTGGAGAAACAGCTAATACAGCTTCAGATTCTAATAATACCGCTACTTCTTTTAAATTGTTTTTAAATAAGGTACTACCACTAGATACAATATCACAAATACCGTCAGCTAGTCCAATATTTGGAGCAATTTCTACAGAACCGTTTATGACATGAATCTCTGTTTCAATTCCTTTATCAATTACATATTTTCTAACAGTATTTGGATAGGAAGTAGCTATTCTTTTATTAGTAAAATAATTAATACCTGTATAGGTTTCATTTTTTGAAATTGCTAGAGAAACTTTACATTTAGAGAATCCTAGACGTTGAGTAAATAATATTTCTTCACCTTTTTCAATCAATACATTTTCGCCAATAATAGCAATGTCTACCACGCCATCTCTCAGGTATTGAGGAATATCACCATTTCTTAGATAAAACACTTCTAAGGGGAAGTTTCTAGCAGAAGCTTTTAACTGATCTTTGCCGTTATCTATGGAAATTCCACAGTCTTTAATAATTTTCAGAGAGTCTTCATTTAATCTCCCAGATTTTTGAATTGCAATTCTTAATGTTGTCATAATAATTGCCCGAGAAAGCGGGTATCTTATAATTATATTGAGATAATCTTTGGGTTATTAAAATGGAAAAACCCGTTTGATTGTCTCAAACGGGTTTTTAATATGTTGAATTTATTCAATACATTTTCACTTCGCCTGAGCCGAATTATAAAAATGATGATGATGGATTTGAATAAATTTCATGTTTGTGTTTTGAACTACAAATTTTGCAATTTTATTTGTTGTTTTCCAAATGAATTGGATCTTATTTTTATGAAACAAAGAATTTTTATCAGATTCTATAATTTTAACTGAAATTTTTATGAATTAACTATATTTCAATAAAATTAAATGAAAATACTGTCTGATTTTTAAAGCTTTGTTATTTTAGTACTTCATAATTATCATCCCAGTTTTTCTTTTTTGGTTCGCCTAATTTACCAATAGACATAGCAACTAGCATAGATACAGCTGCATCGCCAGTAACATTTACCACAGTTCTACACATATCTAAAGGTCTGTCTACTGCAAAAATAAGAGCCAAACCTGCCTCTGGAATTCCGGCATAACCTAACACACCAACCAACATAACCATACCAGCACCTGGAACCGCTGCTGAACCTATTGAAGCTAATGTTGCTGTAGCAATAATACCTAACTGTGTACCAAAGGATAAATCCATACCAAATGCTTGTGCAATAAAAACCGCTGCAACGGCTTGGTATAAACTAGTACCATCCATATTTATAGTGGCACCAATAGGTAAAACAAAACTTGCTACTTCTTCTTCTACTCCAATATGTTCCGTAACTCTTTCCATAGTAACAGGAAGAGTTGCCGCGCTTGAACTAGTAGAAAATGCAAGTAATTGTGCTGGTGAAATAGCTTTCATAAAAAAGCTTGGTCTTTTTTTTGTAAAAACAAAAACAAGAATATTGTAAATAACGATCATTAAGGCTAGCCCTAATACAACAGTTAAAGCATACCATGCCAAAGCTTTAAATAGATCTACACTTGGTGATTCTGCTATTAAAGCTGCTAACAATGCAAAAACACCGTAAGGAGCTGCCAGCATTATTAAATCTACCATTTTTAGGATAACTTCATTAAAACCATCAAAAAAACTTTTAACAGTTTTTCCTTTTTCTTCAGGAATTAAAATTAGTCCAATGCCAAAAAACACAGCAAAGAAAATTACTTGTAGCATATTTCTATTACTTGTGGCTGCAGCAAAAATATTTTGAGGCACTAAGTCTACCAATGCTTGTAAAGGACCGCTTTCTTCTTGTTTTGATGCTTCGTCTTTATATTTTTTTGTATTGTCACTATACCCATCAACTAATTCTGTTCTAGTCTTATCTGAAATAGAATTTCCTGGTTTTATAAGGTTTACTAGAACCAAGCCAATAGAAACTGCTATTACTGTTGTTACAATATAGATGGCTATGGTTCTTCCTCCCATTTTAGATAATTTAGAAATATCTTTTAAATCTGATACTCCTTTTATCAATGCAGCCAAAATAAGTGGAATAGCAATTAATTTTAGTGAATTAATAAATATGGTACCAAATGGTTTTATCCAGTCTTTTATAAATTCTTTTCCAAAATCAAAATTAATCATCACAAGAGCAAAGGCTACTCCTAAACCCATCCCAATTAATATCTTCCAATGCAGTGCCAATTTTTTCATCTGTATATTTTAAATTATTTGATTTTTGAAAGATAAAAAAAAATCTTAGATATATTCTTGCTAATCTTCTATAGATTCGTTTTTATATGATAATGTAATCGTCTATTTTTGCAAACACAAATAATCTAATGGAAAAACTAAAAGAACGTTGGGGAATTACATCCAATATTCAAATTATACTAATATTAATCGTTTTTGCAATTAATGGTTCTTTTGCCGCATGGGTTGCAAATCCTGTAACTGCTTTTCTAGGAATATCCAAAACAGTAACAAGTGGTTTTATATACTGGCCATTAAGAATCATTCTTATTTTTCCAATATACCAATTGACACTTCCTATTGTTGGGTTTTTATTTGGACAATTCAAGTTTTTTTGGAATTTTGAAAAGAAATTTTTACGCAGGATTGGTTTTGGTTTTCTTTTTAAAGAAGAAAAATAATCTATGAAATTTGAAAGATTTTTAAAGAATATTGATCAATTAAAAAAAATACAATTAGGAGGTTTAGATTCACAATTTAAGTTAGCTCCAAAAATGAGATTGGGTTATGATTCCAAAAAAATAATAGCTAAAAACCCAAAAATAGCGGCAGTACTAGCGTTATTTTATCCTAATAATACTGATGATCTTACCTTATTACTTACTAAGAGAGCTAGTTATAATGGAACTCATTCTAATCAAATTAGTTTCCCTGGAGGAAAGATTGAAAAATCTGACAACAATCTTAGTCAAACTGCCTTGAGAGAAACTTTTGAAGAAGTAGGGGTTTTACAAGAAAAGATTGTAATACTAAGAGAAATTACAGATGTTTACATACCTCCAAGTAATTTTTTAGTGACTCCTTTTATTGGTGTTACAAAGACAAAACCAATGTTTAAAGTTAATTCAGAAGTTGCCGAAATTATAGAAATTTCAGTATTCGATCTTTTGGATGAGAAAAGTATAGGAAGTATTCAAATAACTACCTCTTATATGAAAGAAACTACAGTGCCATGTTTTACTATAAATGGTTCAATTATATGGGGAGCTACAGCAATGATATTAAGTGAAATTAAAGAGGCACTAAAAAAAGTTCAACTATAAATACTTTTGTACTTTCGTAAGTAATTAAAAAATGGATAAATGACTTTATTTAAAAAGAATCCTTTTGGACATATTTTGTGGATTAAAAAAATGTTAATAAGGATTCTTGGTGTTATTTCTCACGGCCGTTATAGAAAGTTTAATAATCTCCAAATTGAAGGTTCTGAAATTTTAAGAAATTTACGTCAAAATAATGTTCTTTTTATTTCTAATCATCAAACATATTTTGCAGATGTTGCGGCGATGTTTCATGTTTTTAATGCTGCTTTAAAAGGAAGAGATGATTCAATAAAGAACATAGGATATATCTGGAATCCAAAATTAAATTTATATTATATTGCTGCTGGTGAAACAATGCGATCAGGTATTCTCCCTAAAATATTTGCATATACAGGTTCTATTTCTATAGAAAGAACATGGCGAAGTGCGGGAGAAAATGTAAATAGACAAGTTAAAATGTCTGATATTTCAAATATTAAAAAAGCACTAGATGATGGATGGGTTATTACATTTCCTCAAGGTACCACTACTCCATTCAAACCAATTAGAAGAGGAACTGCTCATATAATCAAAACCTATAAACCTATTGTAGTACCCATAGTTATTGACGGCTTCAGAAGATCTTTTGATAAAAAAGGCCTCATGATAAAAAAAAGAAATGTACTTCAATCAATGGTCATTAAAGAACCGCTAGAGATTGATTATGATAATGACGAGATAAACGATATCGTCACTAAAATCGAATATGCGATAGAACAACACCCTTCTTTTTTAAAAGTTATCTCCACCAAAGAGTATGCTAAAGAAGAAGATGAATTGCATAAAAAACGAAAATTCTGGAATTTATAAAATTTAAAAAAATCCCTTTCAGTAATTAATGGTTACACACGTTTTTTTATCAAACAAACAACTTTAATACTATAATTATTATTGATGATTTTAATATATTTATAGAAAATTATTATTAATGACAATCACTCAATTAAAATACGTCCTTTCAGTTGCAGAGTATAAAAACTTTACAGTTGCCGCTGAGCACAGCTTTGTTACCCAACCAACACTGAGTATGCAAATTCAAAAATTAGAAGATCAGTTAGGTGTACTAATATTTAATCGTTCTAAAAAGCCTATTGAATTAACCATCATTGGAAAAAAAGTAGTAGAGCAAGCTAAAGTAATTGTAAACGAAAGTACTAGAATTACAGATATTGTGCACCAACATAAAGGATTTATTGGAGGCGAATTTAGATTGGGAATCATTCCAACTGTTATGCCAACTTTATTACCAATGTTCTTAAATAATTTCACTAAAAAATATCCAAAAATTAAACTAATTATAGAGGAATTAACTACAGAAGAAATAATTAAAAAGCTAACAGACAATCATTTAGATGCTGGTCTAGCCGCTACTCCATTAGAAAATGAATCTATTAAAGAATATCCTCTATATTATGAACCTTTTGTTGGTTTAATCCCAAAAGAACATCGCTTATTTAATAAAAAAGAAATCAAATCAGATGAATTAGAGATGGATGACATTTTATTACTTGAAGACGGTCATTGTTTCAAACACAGCATTATTAATTTATGTAGAACTTATAAAAAAGGGAATAGTAAAGGATTTCAATTAGAAAGCGGAAGTTTTGATACATTGATAAAGCTTTCTAAAGAAGGATTGGGAATGACACTACTACCCTATCTACATACACTAGACCTAAATGAAAAAGATAAAAAACTTTTAAGAGAGTTTACATCACCCGCTCCAGCTAGAGAAGTAAGTTTGATTTTTCACAAATCACAATTAAAAATTCAAATCATAGATGCCTTAAAAAACAGTATTGATGGAGTAATTCGTGGGGCTATTTCATTTAGTGATGTAAAAATTATTAGCCCTCTAAAAAATAGGCAACCAAAATAAATTACGAATACATTTTTTCTCTTAATTCCTTTACTTTTGCATCTCCAAGAAATTCATCAAAAGTAGCTTCTCTATCAATGATACCATTTGGAGTTAGCTCAATAATTCTATCTGCAACTGTTTGAGCAAATTCATGATCATGCGTAGAGAACAAGACTGTTCCGGGAAAATTGATTAATGAGTTATTTAGGGCTTGAATAGATTCTAAATCTAAGTGATTAGTAGGTTCATCTAAAATTAAAATATTCGCTCTTTTCATCATCATTCTAGACAACATACAACGAACTTTTTCTCCTCCAGAAAGCACATTACTTTTCTTTAGAGCTTCTTCTCCTGAAAAAATCATCTTTCCGAGAAAACCTCGTAAAAAAACTTCTTCTCTTTCTTCTTCTGTTTGTGCGTATTGTCGCAACCAATCTACTAAATTTAAACTACCATCTTTAAAAAAGGAAGAGTTATCTAAAGGTAAGTAAGACTGTGTCGTGGTAACACCCCAATCAAATTTCCCTGAATCTTGTTTTAAGTTACCTGCAATAATTTCATAAAATGCTGATATAGCTTTTGAATTTTTAGAGATTACGGCAATTTTATCACCCTTATTTAAATTGATATGTACATCGTTAAACAAAACACCTTCTTGTGAAGATTTGGATAATCCTTCAACATTCAAAATCTGATCTCCAGCTTCTCTTTCACTTTTAAATATAATTGCGGGATAACGTCTACTAGATGGCTTAATATCATCTACATTTAATTTCTCAATCATTTTTTTTCTACTAGTGGCCTGTTTAGATTTAGCAACATTTGCAGAAAAGCGTCTTATAAAATCTTCTAACTCTTTCTTTTTATCTTCTGCTTTTTTATTTTGTTGAGCTCTTTGTTTTGCTGCTAATTGAGAAGACTCATACCAAAAAGTATAGTTTCCTGAAAAATGATTGATCTTTCCAAAATCAATATCAGAAATATGAGTACAAACTGCATCTAAAAAGTGACGGTCATGCGAAACTACAATAACAGTATTATCAAAATTAGCCAAGAAGTTTTCCAACCAAGCGATTGTTTCAAAATCCAAATCGTTTGTAGGTTCATCCATTATTAAAACATCAGGGTTTCCAAAAAGTGCTTGTGCTATCAAGACACGTACTTTTTGTTTGCCGTCTAGTTCACTCATTAAAGTATGATGATACTCTTCTTTAATCCCTAAATTTGAAAGCATCGCAGCAGCATCAGAATCTGCGTTCCAGCCATTCATTTCTTCAAAATTTACTTGCAACTCACCAATTTTATCAGCATTTTCATCAGTATAATTTGCATAAAGAGCATCTATCTCAGTTTTTATAGCAAATAAATCTTTATTCCCCATAACTACAGTCTCTAAAACTGGATACTCATCGAAGGAATAGTGATCTTGCGTTAAAACAGACATTCTTTTCCCTGACTCTAGTGATATATTTCCTGAAGTTGGATCCATTTTTCCTGAAATTATTTTCAAAAAGGTAGATTTTCCTGCTCCATTTGCACCTATAATCCCATAGCAATTACCATGAAGGAACTTTGTATTTACTTCATCAAATAAAATACGTTTACCAAACTGTACTGATAAATTTGAAACTGATAACATTTCTTTAATTTTTTTCTTTAAATTCCGTGCAAAAATACTAAAATTGATTTTATGTTCTCATTTAAAATGGGAGATGTTTTATTTCTCATAAATTTAATTTTTAAGTGTCTATTTTACTGACTTTATTATAAGAATTCAATATTTTATACTGATGTTTTTAACAAGCTATTAACAAGCTAGGCTAATTTAGAAATGTACTTTTGTTAGATAATGAAATTGAAAAATAACAATACGAAGCTCTCAATTTATCTAATCACACTATTTATTAGTATAATTTTCTCAAGTTGTAATAATAAAAATGAGTGCAACAGCACCTATTTTGGAGGCAAGATAATCAACCCAAAAGCTAATTATGTTGTATTGTTTGAAAACGAAACTGCCACTGATACATTCTACTTAAATAAAAATGATAATTTTTTAGGAGAAATTCCTTTGCTAAAAGAAGGTCTTTTTTACTTTAAGCATGGTAATGAGCACCAATATGTTTATTTAGAACCCAAAGACAGCCTCTTAATTCGTTTAAATACGTGGGATTTTGACGAGACATTAGTTTTTAGTGGACGAGGAGCGGAAAGAAATAACTTACTTATAGACTGTTTTCTTGAATCTGAAAAAGATGAAAAAGAGTTTTATCCCTATTATGAATTATCTCCATCAAAATTTAGTTCAAAAGTAGAAGCTACTGAAAAAATTAAATTAGCGAGATTTAATGATTTTATTTCTAAATATCCATATGAGTCAGAGAAATATAAGACTGTTTTAAAGATAGCTCTTACTTTTCCTCTCTACACTAGAATAGAGAACTATCCTATGGCACACTCAGCAATAGTTGATAATAAGAAACACATTGATATAAGTAGTAGTTTTTACAAGCATAGAAAAATTATTAGTTTAGATAAAGATTCAATGATGTTCTTTTATGCTTACAGAGAATATTTAGTTAGTAATTTATACAATAAAGTAAATTCACTAGGACACGATATTTCTTCAAATGAGTTCACTGTTGGCTTACTGAAAACAATTGCTTCAGAAATGAATAATGAGAATTCTAGAAACTCAATGTTAAAGCAAACTGTAATCACTCATTTTTACAGAAAATCTAGTTGTGACATTAATACACAAGCATTTCACACGTACTTAAATTTAAGCACCAGCTTAAAGGATAAAAAATTAGTAACGAATCTTCTAACAGATACCAAAAAAATTAAGAAAGGCTTTGTCTTACATGACTTTAGTGTAACCGATTACAATAAAACAAAAAGATCTATTAAATCACTAATAAGAAATAAAAATACCGTTTTATATTTTTGGAACCCTGAATTTAGTAGTAAAGATTTTATTGCTAGTAGAGTACAATATTTCTCTAAAAAACACCCTAATTTAGAATTTATTGGAGTTAAAATTATTGGAGATTATAAAAGCAGAATTAAAAAATTAGATATTAAATCTCAATACTATCTGGACTCAGATAGTAAAGCAAACTCTTTTCTTACAAGCAAAATGCCGAGAACTATTCTGATTAATAAAAATGGTTTTGTTTCTAATGGTTATGCTTCTTTATCTTCAAGAAAGGTTGTTAAACAATTAGAAATTTTAGCAAAAAAGTAAATACTAATTTCCATGCTTTTCTATCAAAATTATTATACATTTGCACGTTTTTTGGTGAAAATTCAACTCACTAAAAATCAAAGTCGTAATATAAATTAAGATTTGCAGGTGGGCGTCTGTGGATCAACAAAAAAACACAGAATGTCAACATTTTTAGAATTAGGTTTGAAAGAACCTATCAACAGAGCATTAACAGATTTAGGGTATGAAAAACCTACTGTTATACAAGAAAAAGCAATTCCTCAAATCATATCTTCTACAGACGATTTAAAAGCATTTGCACAAACAGGTACTGGAAAAACAGCTGCATTTAGTTTGCCTATTTTACAATTAGCAGATGAACATAGCAAAAACACACAAGCAATTATTTTATCACCTACACGTGAACTAGCTGTTCAAATAGGAAATAACATAAAAGAGTTTGCGAAACACATGCCTAATATAAAAGTAGTTACCGTTTACGGTGGTGCTAATATAGAAGAACAAATAAGAGGCCTCAAAAGAGGTGCTCAAATTGTTGTTGGTACTCCGGGAAGAACAGTTGACTTAATTAACAGAAGAGCTTTAAAGCTTGGCAATGTTCAATGGTTGGTTCTAGATGAAGCAGATGAAATGCTTAACATGGGTTTTAAAGACGAATTAGATAAAGTCTTAGAAGCAACACCAGAAACTAAACAAACCTTATTGTTTTCTGCAACATTTCCAAAAGAAGTTGAAGCGATTGCAAGAAACTATATGACTAAACCTATAGAGGTTACCTCGGGTCAAAAAAATAGTGGAACAGATAAAGTAAGTCACGAATATTATTTAGTTACAGAAAGAACACGTTATCAAGCATTAAAAAGGATTGCTGATTTAAATCCGAATATTTATGCTATCATTTTTTGTAGAACTAGAAGAGAAACACAAGAGGTTGCAGATCATTTAATTAAAGATGGGTACAATGCTGATGCATTGCACGGAGAGTTATCTCAAGGGCAACGTGATTCTGTAATGGGTAAATTTAGAAAGAAAACCGTACAAATATTAGTAGCTACAGATGTTGCAGCTCGTGGATTAGATGTGAATAGTCTTACCCATGTTATCAATCATAAATTACCAGATCAAATAGAAAACTACACCCATAGAAGTGGTAGAACTGGTAGAGCTGGAAAAACAGGAATCTCTATTGCTTTGGTAAGTAGTAAAGAGAAAGGAAGAATTGGTGCTATAGAACGTATTATCAAACAAAAATTTGTTCTTGGTAAAGTTCCTAGTGGTAAAGAAATTTGTCAAAATCAATTGATGCATTTAATTGATAAAGTAAATGCTATTGAAGTAAAAGAAAGTGAAATTGTAGAATTCCTACCAAGTATTTATGAGAAGTTAGAAGGTTTAACAAGAGAAGAATTAATTCAAAAATTTGTCTCTTTAGAATTTAATTCCTTTTTGTCTTACTATGAGAATGCTAAGGATTTAAATGATTTATCTAGCAGAGATAATTCTCGAGGTGGACGATCAGTTGATGAAAACATGACTCGTTTCTTCATAAATATTGGTCGTAAAGACAGTCTAAACCCTGCTAAATTAATTGGATTAATTAACGATCAAAAAATTACAGATAATATAGAGATTGGTGCCATTGATATTTTAGATACCTTCTCTTTCTTTGAAATAGATAAGAAATTTGAAGAAGAAACATTAAGTACTTTTTCTAACAATCAACCAGAGTTTAGTGGTAGAGGCGTAAATATTGAAATCACTAAAAAAGAGCGCGGTGGCGGTGGCGGTGCAAGACGTGGTAGAAAACCTTTTGGAAATAAAGATGGTGGTGGATTTGGAAAACGAAGAAGTTCTGAAGGATCATCTGGTGGAAGAAGAAGTGAAGGCGGTGATAGAGGAAGAAGCTCTTATAGAAGCGGTGGTGATAGACCAGACAGAAATTCTAGTAGCGACAGAAAGCCTACTGGATTTGGAAGAAAACGAAGAGATAGATAATCTATTATAAATTAAAAACCTCGAGCTAAAAAGCTCGAGGTTTTTAATTTATATAGTTAAATAAACTACTCTTCCATAATTGAAGCAGCTCGCTTTTTGTACGTTCCGTTTTCTAATAGGTCTCTAATTACAGAAAATGCAACAATCGTTTCATCTATATCTGTTTGTGTATGTGTAGCTGTAGGAATTAATCGTAAAATAATTAATCCTTTTGGTATTACTGGGTACACTACAATAGAACAAAACACACCATGATTTTCTCTTAAATCATAGACCAAAGCCATTGCTTCTGGCACATCACCTTTAAGAAAAACTGGAGTAATGCATGTCTGAGTGGTTCCTAAATCAAACCCAGCATTGCGTAAACCTGATTGTAAAGAATTGGTGTTTTTCCATAACGTATCTTTTAATTCTGGCATGGTACGAATCATATCCAAGCGTTTTAATGCTCCTTTTACCATGGCCATAGGCAATGTTTTTGCAAAAGTTTGTGAACGCATATTGTATTGTAAAAACTGAATCACATCTTTATCACCAGCCAAAAAAGCACCAATACCTGCCATAGATTTTGCGAAAGTTGCAAAATATACATCAATATCATCTTGAACTCCTTGTTCATATCCTGTTCCTCTTCCACCTTCTCCCAAAGTTCCAAAACCATGGGCATCATCTACTAATAATCTAAAGTTATATTTTTTCTTAAGTGCTACAATTTCTTTTAAACGACCTTGCTCTCCACGCATTCCAAATACACCTTCAGAAATTGCTAGAATTCCGCCTCCAGTTTTTTCAGCCATTTTAACTGCTCGTTTCATGTTTTTCTCAAAACTTTCCATGTCGTTATGTCTGTAAACAAAACGTTTTCCTGGGTGTAACCGAACACCGTCTATAATACAGGCATGTGTATCTACATCGTATACTATGATATCATTTTTACTTACCAAAGCATCAATTGCAGACATAATTCCTTGGTATCCAAAATTTAATAAATACGCTTTATCTTTCCCTACAAACTCTGCACATTCTCTTTCTAATTGCTCGTGAAAATCTGTATGACCAGACATCATTCTTGCCCCCATTGGGTAAGCCATTCCGTGTTCTATTGCTGCTTCTCCATCAGCTTTTAAAACTTCTGGATGATTGGCTAGTCCTAAATAATCATTTACACTCCAAGTAATTACCTTCTTTCCATTGAAAGACATACGGTTAGAAATTGGCCCTTCTAGCTTAGGAAAAACATAGTACCCTTCTGCTTTATCTGCCCAATTTCCTAGTGGTCCTTTGTCTGCTTTTATTCTGTCAAATAGGTCGTTTGTCATGTTGTGAAATATTTATTGAGCAAGTTAATATAAGGGTGCAAAGTAACTGAATTTTGAGGAATTATTCAAATAAAATAATTCTTGAAAATAGATTTTTTACTATAAAGTAGTAGACATTTATTATATTTCTTAAATATAGGTTGAAGGTTTGTTCTGTGGTTGTTCAGAATCATAGAAACCTTGCTCTTTCATCCAATCGTCACTGTAAATTTTACTCATATAGCGAGATCCGTGGTCTGGGAATATTAAAACTACAAAACTATCTTTATCAAACATTCCTTTGTTAGCGAACTGTTCTGTGGCTTGCATGATAGCTCCACAGGTATATCCTGGAAAAATCCCTTCTTTTTTAATAATATCTCTTGCTTTGTATGCGGCATCTTTATCTGTTACTTTTTCATAAACATCTATAGTAGAAAAGTCTGTTGCAGTAGGAATCAAATTTTTTCCTAAACCTTCAATCTTATAAGGTTTAATTTCATTTTTATCTAATTTACCAGTTTCATGGTATTTTTTTAAAACAGATCCTACAGCATCAACACCTAATATTTTAATGGCTGGGTTTTGTTCTTTTAGATATTTACCTGACCCTGAAATTGTGCCTCCTGTGCCGCTAGCAACAACTAAATGAGTGACTTTTCCATTGGTTTGTTTCCATATTTCTGGTCCAGTAGTCTCATAGTGTGCTTCAATATTTAGCGTGTTAAAGTACTGGTTTATATAGACTGAGTTTGGTGTTTCTTTATGAATTCTTTTGGCTACTTCGTAATATGACTTAGGATTATCTACCGCAACATTAGCAGGACATACATACACCTCTGCTCCCATAGCTCTTAGTCCATCAATTTTATCTGTAGAAGATTTATCACTAACGGCCAATTTGCATTTATAGCCTTTAACCATCGCTATCATGGCTAGTGAAAAACCAGTATTTCCTGAGGTTGTCTCTACAATAGTGCTTCCTGGTTTTAGAATTCCTTTTCTCTCTGCATTTTCTACAATATGCAAAGCAATTCTATCTTTTTGAGATTGACCTGGATTAAACATTTCTAGTTTTGCAAAATAATTTCCTGGAAAATCTTTAGTAATAATATTCAATTGAACCATTGGAGTTTGTCCAACCAATTCTAATAAATTTTTATAAATCCCTTCGTTTCTATCCATTATATTAAATCAGCAACAAAATTATTGTATTTTTTTATAATTTATCTTCTAAAGCTAATAGAAATGTGTAATCTATTGCTGTTTCTTTTAAAGAATCAAAACGCCCCGAAGCTCCTCCATGTCCAACATCCATATTTGTGTGTAACAATAAAATATTAGTATCTGTTTTTAATTCTCTAAGTTTAGCAACCCATTTTGCAGGTTCCCAATACTGTACTTGACTATCAAAATAACCAGTAGTTACCAACATATTTGGATAGTCTTTTGCTGTTACCTGATCGTAAGGTGAATAAGATAACATATACTCATACGCTTCTTTTTCTTTTGGATTTCCCCATTCATCAAACTCTCCTGTTGTTAGAGGTATTGTTTCATCTAACATGGTAGAAATTACATCTACAAATGGAACAGCTGCCACAATTCCATTATACAATTCTGGATTCATATTACTAATTGCACCCATTAACAAACCTCCTGCAGAACCTCCCATTGCATACAAATGTTTGGCAGAAGTATAGTTATTATCAATGAGGTATTTAGAACAATCTATAAAGTCAAAAAATGAATTTTTCTTTTCCATCATTTTTCCATTATCATACCATTCTCTTCCTAAATATTGACCTCCTCTAATGTGAGCAACTGCATAAACAAAACCTCTATCTAATAAACTTAAGCGTGTTGTTGAAAATCCGTCAGAAATAGTATATCCATAAGATCCATAGGCATATTGTAATAATGGAGTGTCTTTTGTAAGTTCAGTGTCTTTATTGTATACCAAAGAGATTGCTACTTTTCTACCATCTCTTGCCGTTGCCCAAACACGTTCACTCTTGTAGTTATTTTTATCAAACTTCCCTCCTAGGACTTCTTGTTCTTTTTTAACTTCTTTAGATTGATCTTTCATATTAAAATCAATTACAGAATTTGGAGTGGTCATAGAATTGTATGAATACCGAATTACTTCTGTATCAAATTCTGGGTTTGCATAAACACCTGCAGAATAGGTTTCTTCATCAAATGGTAAATAATAATCTTCTTTTCCGTCCCAAGTTTTAATTCTAATCTTGCCTAATCCATCAGTTCTTTCTTCTATTACTAAATAGTCTTTAAAAATAGAAACGTCCTCCAATAATGTTTTATCTCTATGCGGAATAACATCTACCCAGTTTTCTTTAGTGGTTTTGTTGATAGGTGTTTTCATCAACTTAAAATTTAGAGCACCATCTTTATTGGTTTGAATGTAAAAATGATCTCCATAATGTGCTAAACTATACTCTAAGTTATCTTCTCTTGGCTGAACAATCTTCGAGTCTCCGTAGGGGTTGTCTGCAGAGATAATTCTAAATTCAGAAGAAAGTGTACTGTAACTACCTATAACAATAAATTTATGCGATTTTGTTTTGTAAACATAGGTGCCGAATGTTTCGTCTTCTTCTTCAAAAACAACAACATCTTCAGATGAATCAGTTCCTAAAACATGCCTATAAATCATTGAACTTCTCAATGTTACTGGATCTTTTTTAGTATAAAACAAGGTTTTATTATCATTTGCCCACACAGAACCTCCTGTAGTATTCTCTATTTTATCAGAAAGAATTTCTCCTGTTTCTAAGTTTTTAATTTGAAGAGTGTACTGTCTTCTACTAACCGTGTCTGTTGAAAAGGCTACCAAATTATTATCTGGACTTACATTGAGACCTCCTAATTGAAAATACTCATGGTCTTCAGCTTCAATATTTACATCAAAAAGCAACTCTTCAGTTGCTTCTAAGGTTTCTTTTTTACGTCCATAAATAGGATATTGACTACCTTTTTCAAAACGTGTTATGTAAAAATACTTATTTCTAAAGTATGGAACTGAAGAATCATCTTCTTTAATTCTCCCTTTCATTTCTTGAAAGAGTTCCTCTTGAAAATTATTGGTTGAAGCGGTTACCTTATCAAAATAATCATTTTCTGAATTTAGATATGCTTCAACTTTTTGTGTTTGTTTGTCTTTTTCATTAGCTGTTTTTTGTTCGTCTGTTAAACGCATCCAAAAATAATTATCTGTTCTGGTAGAGTTATGTATCCTTAATTCTTTGGCTTGTTTTTCTGCAATAGGCGCTTTTGCGTCTGTGTTCATAGATTTATCTGATTTACATGCGGCAACAAAAATAATACTTATTAGAAGAGTTAGCTTTAAAATTGACTTCATTTTAATGGTTTTTTTATAAGATGCAATATAAAAAAAATAAGGGTGATTATATTTAACCTGTAACTTCATTCATAATATTTTTACAATGCTATTTTATATATTAGTATTATATTGTGGTTTAATCTAACCAAAAAAAACATTTATTATGGAGCAAAATCACCCAAGACCTGAAAATTACCTTGTTTTTGCAATTTTAACAACAATATTATGCTGTTTACCAACAGGTATTGTAAGTATTGTATACGCCAACAAGGTAAATACGTTATACGCAGATGGAAAGTTTAGTGAGGCAGATGCAGCTTCAAAAAATGCAAAGACTTGGGCAATTGTCTCAGCTGTTATTGCAGTTCTAGGAATTATCGTATATTTTTTGTTCTTTGCAGCAATAATTGCATCAGCAGGAGCTTTCTAACAAATGAAAAAAAAATATAAGTTTATAGTTGGGATATTAGTATTACTATTAGTATCCCTTTATTATTTTTTTAACCCTACCGTTTCAAATTTTTTTCCAAAATGTCCATTTCATACTATTACAGGACTTTACTGTCCGGGATGTGGCTCACAAAGAGTCATTCATGATCTCATGCATCTAAACATTTTTGAAGCCATTAATCATAATGCTTTGATGTTTTTTACGTTTACTTTTGGCATTGGATTGTATTTGTATTCTAAAAAGAAATTTTCTGATTTAATCTATCATCCAAAATCACCTCTAATTATTTTTGGGATAATTTTTCTATTTGGTGTTTTAAGAAACCTTGATGAATTTCATTTTCTAGCGCCATAAAAAAAGAGCCTTTCGGCTCTTTTAAATTATTTTTTAAACGCTAAAATTGTTTTCTTTATAATAGAGATACACTCTAGAAGCTCCTCTCCATTCATCACTAAAGGTGGTGCAAATCTAATAATATTACCATGTGTAGGCTTTGCTAACAAACCATTGTCTCTTAGTTTTATACAAATATCCCAAGCTGTAGTACTTTCTTCTGTATCATTAATTAAAATGGCATTTAAAAGTCCTTTTCCTCTTACAGAAGCCACCAAGTCGTTTTCTTTCGCAAATGCAGAAAGCTCTGCTCTAAATAGCATACCTAATCTATATGCATTTTCAGCTAAACCTTCCTCTCTTACTACATCTAGAGCGGCAATGGCAACTGCAGCTGCTATTGGATTACCTCCAAAAGTAGAACCGTGGTTTCCGGGTTGAATCACATTCATAATAGCATCATCAGCTAATACAGCTGAAACAGGATAAGCTCCACCACTTAAAGCCTTCCCTAGAATTAAGATGTCTGCTTTTACATCTGGAGTACCAGAGCAGTTTTTATCTTCACAAGAGCAATTTCCACAAGTTGCTAATAAACGACCTGTTCTAGCTATTCCGGTTTGTACTTCATCTGCAATAAATAAAACACCATATTTTTCACATAATGCTTTTGCGGCAGCTAAATATCCTTCAGAAGGCACATAAACACCTGCTTCTCCTTGTATTGGTTCTACTAGAAAACCAGCGATATTCTTGTTGTTTTCTAAAACTTCTTGAAGAGCTGCTATATTATCGTATTCAATTTTAATAAATCCATTAGTAAATGGACCAAAATTCTTTCGTGCTACTGGATCGTTTGAAAAAGAAATAATTGTAGTGGTTCTTCCGTGAAAATTATTTTCACACACAATAATTTCTGCTTTATTTTCATCAATTCCTTTTACTTCATACGCCCATTTTCTACAAAGTTTTAAAGCTGTTTCAACAGCTTCAGCTCCAGTATTCATTGGTAAAACTTTGTCAAAACTAAAATACTCAGTAATGTATTTTTCATAGGTCCCTAAAACATCATTATGAAATGCTCTTGATGTTAGGCTCAACGTTTTTGCTTGTGCTACCATAGCATCTACAATTTTAGGATGACAATGTCCTTGGTTTACAGCGGAATATGCAGATAAAAAATCATAATACTTTTTACCTTCTACATCCCAAACATAAACACCTTCACCTTTACTTAAAACCACCGGAAGTGGATGGTAGTTGTGTGCTCCGTGTTTGTTTTCTAAGTCAATCGCTTGTTGCGATGTTATTTGTTCTAAAACAGCCATTTAAAATAATTTAAGGTTTGTGTCTTGGTCTTAAACAAAACATCGTTTACCTCTTTTATGAGAAGTAAACATTAATAATTAAATCTCGCTTAACGAGTAAAATAATCATTCCTTATCTACCTTTATCCTTTCGAAGCCTCCGAAAATTCAGCGTGGGAAAGAAATCATCCCTAGGACTCGCAATTTAAGAAATATAATTCACAACAAACAAATCAATTTCATAAGTAATCTTCCGCTACCTACATATCTTTTTGTTAATTTCGCAAACAATACTTATTGAACAAACAGATGCCAAAAAGAGAACGAAATAAATTTGTAAAAAGAGGTCAGATATTAGAATTAAAAATTGAAGACTATGCTTTTGGTGGAAAAGGAATTGCTAGAATTAGATCTGAAGAAGGTGAATTTGTAGTATTTGTTCCTAATACTATTCCAGGACAAACTGTAAAAGCTCAGGTAAAAAAAACAAGTAAAAATTACGCAGAGTGTAATTTAATTGATGTTTTACAGAGCTCTGAAGATGAAGTACCTGTTCCCTATCAAGATATTCCTGGCGCTCCTTATATTCAATTACCTATAGAATTACAACACAAATACAAGAAAGAAAGTACATTGTCTTTATTTAAACGAATTGGCAAAGTATCTAATATTGAAAATCTTTTTGATGAATTGGTAACTTCACCAAATGTGTTTCATTACAGAAATAAAATGGAATATGGTTTTTCTGCCATTGGTTATGACAGAGTAAATAAGACCGATATTGATATTTTTACTTTAGGGTTTAAAAGACGTGGTGTATGGTGGATGGGAGATAATCTAGAGAAAGACTCTGGCCTGTTTGATACCTTAGTTGAAGATAACATTAGTGCCATAAGAAAGTATTGTGAAGCAACTGGCCTAGCACCATGGCACGGACCTAAGAGAGAAGGTTTCTTTCGTTATTTTGTAGTGAGAAAATCCTACAAAACCAATCAGCTGTTATTTAATCTAGTCACTACTTCCTTTGATCTTCCTCAATTTGATTTAAACGATTTTTCTATATTATTACAAGATATTTTTAAAGATCGGTTTGCAGGACTTTTACATTCTATCAATGATGAAACTGGTGATAGAACCCTTGCAACAGCTGGAAGTAGTCAACTGATAGCTGGAGAAGATAAAATTGTAGAAGAATTATTAGGATTGAACTTTGAAATTAGCATGAAAAGCTTCTTTCAAACCAATCCAAAATCTGCTGAAAAACTATATACTAAAGTAATTGATTATGCACTAGAAAAAAAAGATGCCATAGACAATACTGTAGTAATGGACTTGTTTTGCGGAACAGGTACTATTGGTCAAATTTTAGCCTCTAGGAGCGTTAATGCAAAAATTATTGGAGTAGATATTATTGCTTCTGCAATTAAAGATGCAGTTAAGAATGCAAAAAGAAATAAAATAGACGGGTTGCAGTTCTATGCTGCAGATGTTGGAAAGTTTCTGAACGAACATCCTGAATATAAAAATAAAATTAGGACCATTATTTTAGATCCTTCTCGTGCAGGAATTGCACCAAAAACACTTCTAAAAATTATTGCAATTAATGCTGATAGAATTGTGTATGTTTCGTGTAACCCTGCTACTCAAGCAAGAGATACAGAAGAAATGATGAAACATGGTTACCAAATTAAAAAAATAAGTTTGGTAGATCAGTTTCCACACACTTCTCATATTGAAACAGTAGTTTTATTTGAAAAAATATAATATTTGATATAATTTAATGTTTTTAATATTGTTGTACTTTTGATACAAATACAAGCCAAGAGATGAAAAAACTAACAGATGTAGAAATTGAAAAAAAATTGGAAAATTTTCCTGACTGGGATTATTACGAGGATGCCTTACATTCAGAATTTGAATTTGATAGTTTTAAAAACTGTATGAGTGCCATGATGAGAATAGCCTTTGAGTGTGAAATACTGAATCATCATCCAGAATGGACAAATGTTTACAATATCTTGGAAATAAAATTAACAACTCATGATGCAGGTGGTGTTACCGAATTAGATTTTAAATTGGCTGAAGCCATGGAAAAAATTGTAGAAGTTGAAGAGTAAACTTTTAGTTGCTAGTTCTAAAATGAAAAGATACTATTTATTTTTATCGCTAATTGCCTTGCTTTTTTTGAGTTGTGAAAAAGATGATTTTTGCATAGATCCAATTACGCCAAATATGATTATTCGTTTTTACGATGCTACAAATACTTCAAACACCAAATCAGTATCAAACTTATCTGTTAACCCTGAAGGCCTTGATGTTATATATTCAAATGAAAGTTTAGATTCTATACTTATTCCATTGGATGTTACTAGTGGTCAAATTATCTATAATTTTTCTAAAGGAAACAATCAAGACATCATTACAATAGACTATGATGTTGAAGAAGTGTTTGTTTCTAGATCTTGTGGTTTTAAGGCTATATTTAACAACGTAACTGTTACCTCAGATGTTTCAAATGATTGGATTATAGGACTAACAGAAACCTCAGAAAACACTATTACAATACCTACTATAGAAAATGAATCAGCAGCGCATTTACAAATTTTTCATTAAGATCTGTTTTTTAATCGTTTTTGTGAGTGCTCCTGCCCAACAAAAAAACGATTCGATTCCTAAAGACAGTATTGTTTATAAAACAAATTATGGTCTTAGACTGGGTATAGATATTAGCAAACCCATTAGATCTTTATTGCAAGACTACAATAGCGGTCTTGAAATTGTGGGTGATTATCGTATTTCAAAAAAATGGTATGCGGCTGCTGAACTTGGAAATGAAGAGTTTACATCAAACGAAGACTTTACCAATTCAACCTCTAAGGGAAGTTATATGAAAATTGGTGTTAATTATAATTCCTACAATAATTGGCTTGACATGAATAATGAAATTTTTATTGGATTACGTTATGGTTTTGCTACGTTTGAAGAAACATTAAATAGCTATCAAGTTAATACTGGAAATACCATTTTACCAACACAAAGTATTACCACACCCTCTACTCAAAAAGGTCTCACAGCTCACTGGACCGAAATACAACTAGGTTTTAGGGCAGAATTATACAATAATCTATTTATCACCTTCAGTAGTTCCTATAAAATAATGGTGAGTATTACAGAACCAATAAATTTCAAAACTCACTATGCTCCTGGGTTTAATCGTATTTACGCAAGTAATACGGGTTTTGGATTTAACTACACAATTTCATATTTAATTCCTTTTCGTAAAAAATAACTTTATTTTTTACTAATTTAACTCCTCAAAAGAAAATATTTTTAACATGGATAAAATACCTAGCGTTAATTTAGATGATTTTTTATCTAATAACAATTCAAAAAAACAACAATTTATTGATGATATAGGACATGCTTATGAAAACATTGGTTTTGTAGCTTTAAAAGGTCACTTTCTAGATGATACTCTTGTGGATGAATTATACAAAGAAATTAAAAACTTTTTTGAATTACCTCTTGATGTAAAAAAGAAATATGAAGTACCAGGTATAGGTGGCCAGCGTGGTTATGTTTCCTTCGGAAAAGAAAGTGCTAAAGGAAGAAAAGAAGGCGATTTAAAAGAGTTTTGGCATTTTGGACAATATGTAGAAAACAATACTGAACTAGAATTAGAATATCCAAAAAATGTTTTAGTAGACGAACTTCCAGCGTTTAACGAAGTTGGTAAAAAAACTTATAGGATGTTAGAAAAAACTGCAAAGTACGTCTTGCGTTCTTTAGCCATTCATCTAGGCTTAGAAGAAACATATTTTGATCAATACATCCATAATGGAAATAGTATTTTAAGACCCATACACTATCCTCCTATCCAGTCTGAACCAGAAAATGCAGTAAGAGCTGCTGCTCACGGTGACATTAATTTGATTACATTATTAATGGGTGCACAAGGAAAAGGGTTACAAGTTCAAAACCACAATGGTGAATGGATTGACGCTGTAGCAGAGCCAGATGAAATTATGATTAATGTTGGCGACATGCTTTCTCGTCATAGTAACAACAAGCTAAAGTCTACAATACACAGAGTAACAAATCCACCAAAAGAATTATGGGGTACCTCTAGATATTCTATTCCATTCTTTTTACATCCAATAAGTGATATGAAATTAGATGTTTTAGAAGCATGTATGGATCATGAAAACCCTAAAGGTTTTGATGATATTACAGCTGGAGAGTTTTTAAATGAACGCTTACGTGAATTAGGATTAAGTAAGTAACTTCTTATGGACTTTAAAGATCAACTAAAAAACTTATTTCCAGAACATCAAGTGCAAGAAGAACCGGTAAAAAGTAAAGCTTCTACTATTTGGGTACAAGATGAACCTCTTTTGTGTAAGTATGAAAAACGCAAAGGAAAGCCCATTACTATTATAGATGGTTATAATGGCGCAAGTAAAGATTTTAAAACCTTAGCGAAAGAAATCAAGACAAAATTAAGTGTTGGAGGCAGTTTTAAAAATGAAACCATCATCATTCAAGGTGATTATAGAGATAAAATTATGGAAATGTTACAAGAAAAAGGCTTTTCGGTAAAACGTGTTGGAGGGTAAGCTCTCACAATAAAGTATTTAAAATTCTAATTAAAATTCCCTGTAATTATGAGTACATCAACTTTACATATTACCAATAGTGACAAAACTACAAGTTATTTAAAATCAATGGGATATGTTGGGGAGTTCATTACATGGAGGGAAATGCTGTGTGAAGGTAAAACATCTATTGATGTGGGTAGTGAGACTTTTTGGAAAACTCGTTTTGAGTTTTTAAAATCATCCTATAAAGTCACAAAAAAAACATTTATTGATTTCACATTAAAAGAATATAGAAATCTTTGTCAAAATAAAAACAAAGAAGAAATAATTTTATGGTTTGATCACAATTTGCACAGTCAAATAAATATGATTGCCATTGTTAGTTGGTTAAAAAGATATAGAAAAGGAGAAAAAATAAGTTTGGTTATTGGAGGGACTCTAGAATTAAGTAATAAGATTGAAACCCTAAACCAATTAAGTAAGAATCAAATTACAGAACAATATCTTCATAGATCAGAATTATCTTTAGATGATATTGAGTATGCAGATTATATTTGGCAACTATACTGTTCTAACTGTCCGCTTCGTTTGGAGACTATTTATAAATATAACCCAATGAGTCCGTTTATTCATCTATCTAAAGCCATAGAAATGCACTTAAAACGTTTTCCTTCTATAGAAAACGGACTAAATTCTACAGAAAATTATATCATAAAAACAGCAGCTGAAACAATGTATGCATCAAAAAATGAATTGGTAAAAAACCTCTTAAAAAATGAAGAAACATACGGCTTTAAAGAGTATCATTATACTCATAAAATTGAACGTATAAAAATCTTATTTACATCTTTAAACCCAGTAAAACTTAGTAGAAAAGGAAAAAAAGCGCTTAAAAATGAAGAAAATTTGTACAGAAATTTAAGAACTGAAAATGCATATCTAGGAGGCGTAAAACAATATAGTTATCTCTATCAAAATAACTCAAACAAACTACTAAAAATTAGTATCTAAGATGAGATTAAAAAATTCAGAGCTTATTTTAAATCCAGATGGAAGTATCTATCATTTGAGTTTAAAGCCAGAGAATATTTCGACCGATCTTATTTTTGTTGGTGATCCAGATAGAGTTGATAAAGTAACTCAGCATTTTGATACTATTGAGTTTTCAACACATAAGAGAGAGTTTAAAACAACCACTGGCACTTATAAAGGTAAAAGAGTATCGGTAATTTCAACTGGTATTGGTGCAGATAATATTGATATTGTTTTGAATGAATTGGATGCTTTGGTAAACATTAATTTAAAAACTAGAACAATTAAAGAAAAGCATACTGCATTAAGTATTGTTAGAATTGGAACATCAGGTTCTTTACAAAAAGACATTCCTCTAGATAGTTTTTTACTGAGTACTCATGCTATGGATATGAATGGTTTGTTACAATCCTATATCACAGAAACGATTTCACACCCCAACATAGAAAATGCATTTGTAGCGCATACAAATTGGGATAAAAATAAATCCTTTCCACTAATAGTTTCTAACAGTAAAGCATTAGAAGATAAAATAACATCAAAGATAATTTATAAAGGAATGACAGCTACTGCTGGCGGATTTTATGGACCTCAAGGAAGAGTGTTGCGTTTACCAATTAAAGATTCCAATTTAAATAATAAAATAAATTCTTTTAACTTTAATGGAATAAGAGTTACCAATTTAGAAATGGAAACATCGGCCATCTATGGACTTTCAGCCCTACTTGGGCATGATGCCTGTTCAATGAATGCAATTATTGCCAATAGAGCCTTGGGGGCGTTTAGTGAAAATCCAGACAAGGTTATAGAAGATTTAATTTTGTACACATTAAACAAGATTGTTTCTTAAATGGTTGATTTTACAATAGGAGGAGTTCCTGAACATTTTAACTATCCATGGTACCTAACATTAAAAACTAAAAAATATCAAAAGCATGGAATAAATTTACGATGGATTGATTATCCTGGCGGTACTGGAGATATGTGTAAAGCATTACGGACAGGTAAAACAGATATAGCAGTCGTGTTAACAGAAGGAATCATTAAAGACATTATTGAAGAAAACCCTTCTAAAATAATTCAAACATTTGTCAATACTCCCTTAAAATGGGGGATTCATGTATCAGCAACATCAACATTTACAAAAATTTCTGAACTGAAAAACAAGAGAATCGCAATAAGTAGGTTCGGTTCTGGGTCTCATTTAATGGCCATTGTAAATGCTTACAATCAAGGTTGGAATATAAACACGCTAAAATTTATAGTTGTTAAAAACTTAGAAGGCGGTATTAATGCCATACAAAATAATGAAGCTGATTATTTTTCTTATGGGAACATTTTACCACTAAACCTATAGTAGATAAAAATGTTTTTAGACGAGTTGGCAACTGCCTTACTCCATGGCCTTGTTTTGTCATTGCAGTTAGAAATGAAATTTTAGAGAAACATCCAGAAGAAATAGCTAAAATAGTAGCGATTATAAATCAAACTACTACTAATTTTAAATCGATCAAAAACATCGATAAAATTCTTTCTAAGAGGTATCATCAAAAATTAGAAGACATACAGGAATGGCTATCTATAACTGATTGGAATTGCGGAGAATTAATAGAAAAAGAATTTATTTCATCTATTCAAAATAAGTTATTGCAATACAACGTTATAAATAAGAAAAAAAACCCTGAAGATTTTATATAAAATATATGTACATTTAACGTGTTAAAAAATAATCTAATGAAAAAATTTGTAGTAAAAGCAATTTTCGCTGTCATATTGATAAGCTTATCGTCTTGTAGAAGTACATCAAATCCTTGTGGGCTAGCAAAGAATTCAACAGAAATAACTAAAGATGCTAAACTAAACTCATTTTTTATCTTTTCTAAAAATATTGGATAGTTCTAATTTTATTACCTTTATTTAAAACTATTTTTTTAGCAAAAAAAATTTAAACTACCATTCAACTATTGTATTTCCCTTCTTTATCAAATATTCATTGGCCTTTGAAAAGTGTTTATTTCCAAACCAGTACCCTCTATTTGCACTTAATGGTGAAGGGTGACCCGTTTTTAAAACACAATGCTTAGATTGATTAATTTTTGCTCCTTTTTTCTTTGCAAATCCACCCCAAAGTAAGAAAATAATCTGTTCTTTTTGTTCAGAAATTCGCTGAATAACAGCATCTGTAAATTCTTCCCATCCTCTTCTCTGGTGGCTTCCTGCCTCATTAGCTCTAACTGTCAATGTAGCATTTAATAACAAAATTCCTTGTTTAGACCAAGAAGATAAATTCCCGGAAATTGGAATTGGCTTTCCTACGTCTGTTTGTAATTCTTTAAAGATATTAGTAAGGGATGGTGGATGAGATAGCCCATCATTTACAGAGAAACACAAGCCATTAGCTTGATCGAAACCATGATATGGATCCTGACCAATAATAACAATTTTCACATCATCAAAAGAGCAGTAATTAAAGGCAGCAAAAATGTCTTCTTCTTTCGGAAAACATTGCTGAGTTTCATATTCTGATTTCACAAATTCAGACAATTTTATAAAGGACTCCTTCTCAAATTCTGATTGTAAGATATTTTTCCAGCTTTCCTCAATATTAATGTTCATTCTTTGCTATTTTTGTGATTTCCAAATATAAAGGTTTGAGCATACATATTTCTGAGAAAGCATTACAAGATTTAGAATTTACAACGGTTATTGAACAAGTTTCAACCTTCAGTATTTCAGAATTAGGAAAAAAACAAGTTTTAGAAACCTTGCCTTTTTCTAATAAAAAAAAACTGATACGTGAGTTAGATTTTGCCAATGAATACCTTTCTTCATTTGAAAGCGATAATAGAATACCCAATCACGGTTTTGACAATATCTATGAACAGATAAAACGATTGACTATTGAGGATAGTTATATAGAAACAGAAAGTTTTTTAAAAATTGCTGCTATTTCTGAATCGATTAAAGAATTAAAAAAATATTTTAAAAAGTTTCATACCTACTACCCTAATCTTTCATTTTTAAGTGAACATGTTGACTTTGTTCAAGATATTATTGACGAAATTAAAAAAGTAATTTCAGTTTATGGAGAAATTGTAGACAATGCTTCTCCAGAATTGAGAAAAATTAGAAGAAGCATTGCTGGCTTGCAAGGTAAAATTGGTCAGAGTTTCTCTAGTGCTTTAGGAAAAGCAAAAGCTGCGGGTTATTTAGATGACATTAAAGAATCAGTTGTAGACAATCATCGTGTCCTAGCTGTTTTAGCGATGCACCGTAAAAAAGTAACAGGAAGTTTAGTGGGTTCTTCAAAATCAGGTAATATTGTTTACATCGCACCACAAGCGACACTCGCATACCAAAGAGAATTACAAAATCTAGAATATGAAGAAAAGCAAGAAGTTATTAGAATTCTTAAAAATTTAAGTTACCAAATAAGACCATACACCCCATTGTTAGAATCATACCTAGTATATTTAGCTCATTTAGATGTTATTGGCTCTAAAGCAAAATATGCTTATTCTATTAACGGGTTATTACCAAAAATTGGAGAAACAAAGAGAGTATATTTTAAAAACGCCTACCATCCTATTCTTTTGGTGAAAAATAAAGAAGCAAATTTAGAGGTCGTTCCTCAATCAATAGAACTTAACGAACAACAACAAATTATTGTAATTTCTGGCCCTAATGCTGGTGGAAAAAGTATCACACTAAAAACCATAGGTTTGCTTCAGGTAATGCTACAAAGTGGTATTTTAATTCCAGTAGACGAGCGAAGTGAAACAACTATTTTTGATACTGTATTGACAGACATTGGTGACAATCAATCTATAGAAAATCAATTGAGTACTTACAGTTATCGATTAAAAAACATGCGTTATTTTTTACGAAAGTGTGACGAAAGAACCTTATTTTTAATTGACGAGTTTGGTACTGGAAGTGATCCTGAATTAGGTGGTGCTTTAGCAGAAATTTTCTTAGAAGAGTTCTATCATAAAAAAGCCTTTGGTATTATTACCACTCACTACTCTAATTTAAAAGTCTTAGCCAATGAATTAGATTATGTGACCAATGCTAATATGCAATTTAATGAGCAAACTTTAGAACCATTATATAAATTGTATCTAGGGCAAGCTGGAAGTTCTTTTACCTTTGAAGTGGCACAGAAAAACGGAATACCGTTTAGCCTAATCAACAAAGCTAAAAAACGAGTAGAGACTGAGAAGATTCGTTTAGACAAAACCATCTCTAAACTACAAAAAGAACGAAATCGTCTACAGAAAAATTCTGAAAATTTAGAAAAACAAAAATCTAAGGGACAAGAACATATAGATAGTTTACAAGACAAAGAAGAAAAAATACAAGCTAAATTAGCTGGTTTTCAGGAATTGTATGACAAAAATCAAAAAATGTTATCTATTGGTAGAAAAACAAATGAATTGTTGAATAAGTATTTACAAACAAATAACAAAAAGGAATTAACTGTAAACTTTAATAAGTGGGTTGCAGATGAAAAAGTAAAATATGCGAAAAAGAACCCAACAAAACCTAAGACTAAATCTCAGAAACAGCAAGCTAAAATTGTAGAAAAACAACTACAAGAAGTAATACAGAAAGTAGAAAAAGAAGTATTACAAAAGGTTGTAGAAGTAAGAAAGGTTAAACATGAGGAAGCTAAAAAAATTGCCAAAGCTAAATCTGAATATATATTTAAAGTAAAAGATAGAGTTCGACTTATTGACGGAAATGCAATTGGAACCATAGAGAAAATTGAAAAGAAAAAAGCCTTTATAAATTATGGTATTTTCACTACAGAAGCTTCTTTAGATATGTTAGAGTTTGTAGAAAAGGGTATGTAATATTTTTTTTAAAAAAATTCACAAATTCTGTTTAACTGATTATATCAGGCATTTATAGCCTAAATTAAGTCAGTATTTAAAAAAAAATTATAAATAATTTTCTAGCTTGTTTATAACATCGGCCCAATCCTTATCATCTGAAATCAATTTATTTATTCTTTTAATTGACGCAGAGATATTGGAGTCAGAAACCTTAATTCCCTTCTCTTCCATATGCTTAGAAATAACATTATTTCTTATGGATGATTGAGAACAAAGTTTATAGAGTGTATGTCTAGCGTCTACACCATCCATAGAACGTGTATTTGAAAAAAGTATGTTGTCATTTACCTCTAAATGTTCTCTTATGATGTTAACACATCTTTCGAATTTTATTTTATTTACTAATTTCATATAATCAGATTTTCAAACGTTTGTTGAACATCCTTACTACCTATAATCAAAGTTGTATGTCCTTCGATATAAAATTTAAAACAAAAAAAACTAACTAAAAGTGAATCGTGAAAGGGTTTTTACCTAACAAAAAATTATTAGTTAAATAATTGATGAAATTTGTGTTATTAAAAAAGCAGCATGAATGTTAGAGGGTTAATTAAATTTTTTAATTGAATATTATAAACAATAAAATTACAAAAAAAAATGAAATAATAAAAAAAATAAAAGCAAAAATGTTTAATAATTATCATTAAACATTATTAAGCAATAGCTGTTTAAAAGAAAAAAATCAATTAATATCTTTCATTTGTTCATCATAGAATTTAGAAGTAGCTTCAATTAGGTTAGAAACTTCTTCTGCAATATCTTCTTCACTTTCTCCAGATAAATCTTCAAGCCATTCTATTTCATCATCTTTTAAATTGATTAAAAAGCGTGGGAAATCTGTATGTAATACAAATATATCCTCAGGAAAATTGCTATTATCAGCTAATAAAAATTTAGGTAAGTTCATGTTTTTTTCTTTGAATTAATTTTAATGTTAAATAATTAAAGCGAAGGTATAATAAAATTGCTGCTGAAGATAAACCTGCCAATAAGCCTAACCAAATTCCAAAGCTTCCGTAATTGTCTTCTTTACCTAGAAAGTAACTAATTGGAAAACCTATAACCCAATAAGCAATAAAAGTAATTAATGTAGGAATAGCAACATCTTGAAGCCCCCTTAGTGCACCTAAGACAACAACTTGAATACTATCACTAATTTGAAAGATTGCAGCGGCTAATAATAATTGAGCTGCAATAGCCACCACTTCCATATTGTCTTTATAATTAATGGCATCATCTAAATCTACATATATTTTAGGGAGTTGAAAGCGAAACAATAGAAAAATAATTGCAAAACCAGTTGCTAAAATAACTGCAAACAAAAAAATAGAAAAAGCAATTCTTCTGAGTTCTTTATAATTTAGTAATCCTTTTTGATTCCCAACCCTTACCATTGCTGCAACACCTAATCCCATGGCTATCATAAAAGTCATAGAAGACAAGTTTAATGCAATTTGATTGGCTGCTTGAGGATTTTTCCCAAGGAGACCGCTTAACCAAATAGCCGCAGTAAAAATGGCAATTTCAAAGAACATTTGCATGGCACTTGGAGCTCCTAGACTGGTTATTTTTCTAAGCATGAGTTTGTCTAAAACAAAAAATTTAATATTTGTTACAAATCTCTTCGATCGTTCTTTGTTTGCTAACAACCACCATAGATAGGCAACCATTATAAATCTAGAAAATAAGGTGCCATATGCAGCTCCAACAATACCCATAGCAGGAAATCCTAGTTTCCCGAAAATTAAAATATAATTAAGAATTATATTTATAATATTTGCAAGAATTGTAGCGTACATAGGATATTTAGTCATAGATAATCCATCACTAAACTGTTTAAATGCCTGAAAAACAATTAAAGGAATCAACGAAAAAGCAACCAAATCTAAATAAGGAATAGCCAAATCTACAACCTCTTTGGGTTGAGAAAGATACTCGCTATGCAATAATGATTTTGAAAAAAAAAGGATTGCAAACAAACTAAAACCCAAGAAAGAGCACAAGAACAATCCATGTTTAAAAGTAGATTTGGCTCTCAAAAAGTTATTAGATGAATCTGCTTCAGCTATTAATGGTGTAATCGCGGTAGAAAAACCAATTCCTACAGACATGGCAATAAACATAAAGCTATTTCCTAAAGAAACCGCTGCTAATTCTGCCGTTCCTAATTGCCCAACCATAATATTATCAACAAAACTAACAAAAGTATGACCTAGCATTCCAAGCATTACTGGTGAAGCTAGCTTCCAGTTGTATCGAAATTCTTTTATGTAAATGCTTAAATTCATTGATTGTATAAAAACAAGTTACGAAGATATTGTATTAATTGTTGTAATAATTAACAAAATTAAAACAAATTTAGTAGCTTTAATCTATTACTTTTGCACTATAAAAAAACATAAAAAATGACAACAATTACCTTAGATGGAACACCTATATCAACTATTGGAGATATCCCTAAAAATGGATCAAAAGCACCTGATTTTCAATTAACAGCAACTGATCTATCTAAAAAATCATTATCTGACTTTCATGGATTCACTTTGTTATTAAATATCTTTCCTAGTGTAGAAACAGGAACTTGTGCAACGTCTGTAAGATCGTTTAACAAATCAGCAGCAGACATGGAAAACACAAAAGTATTATGTATTTCTAGAGATTTACCTTTTGCTCAAAATCGTTTTTGTGGCGCAGAAGGCATAGAAAATATAATCATGTTATCAGATTTTGCTGATGGTAACTTCGGAAAAACGTATGGACTAGAGATTTCTGACAGTGCTTTTGCTAATTTACTCTCTAGAGCTGTAATTGTCATAAATCCTGAAGGAAACATTAGCTACACAGAACAAGTTTCTGAAATTGCTAATGAACCTGATTACGAGGCTGCATTGGCCGCTATTAAACAGTAATTTTGAAAAATCTGAAAGATAATTTTATTGTTGGAAGAATACGGAGTATAAAATTTTCGTTTCGTGGTATTTGGTTTTTAATAACTACTGAAAGCAATGTTAAAGTACAAGTATTTATTAGCTTTATAGTTATATTCTTCGGATTTTATTTTCAAATTAGTGCTACAGAATGGCTCATACAGACATTGATTATTGGTCTTGTTTTAGTTGCAGAATCTTTAAATACAGGAATTGAAAAATTAGCAGATTTCGTTCATCCAGAGTATCATAAAAAAATTGGTTTCATTAAAGATGTGTCTGCAGGGGCTTCTGGCATAGCTGCAATTATATCTTTAATAATTTCAGGGATTATATACATCCCCAAAATAGCATTGCTTTTCTAAGTAAATACTTATATTTACCTTTTAAATATTCTCTATTCTTTTATGGCCAAAAAGACTAATAATTCTGCTAAATACAATCCACCAAGGTCCTATGCTATAGTTACTTTTTTTAAAAGTAGACAGTCACAAACTGTTATTGGTTCTTTTTTATTGTTTTTTTCTTTATTTCTTTTTGTAGCTTTTGTCTCATTTTTCTCAAATTGGGGGGAGGATCAAAGTATTATTTATGAGTTTACAAATACTACTGCAAAAGGAAAAAACCTTTTAGGAAAAGTTGGTGCTAATCTCAGTCATTTTTTTATTTATAAAGGATTTGGTTTGGGTGCATTTATAGTTCCTTATCTTTTATTTTTATCAGGCTTATTTTGGTTATTTAAAACGAAATTTTCTAGAATAATAATCTCTTATAATTGGGGCTTATTATCCATGGTATGGATTTCAGTTTCACTAGGGTTTTTAAAAAAATCCTCTCCTCTACTGTCTGGGATAACAGGGTATGAAATAAATGAATATCTAGAATTGTTTATTGGAAGGACAGGACTAGGAATTATTTTATTATTTCTGATGATCTCGTATATTATTATAAGATTTAAGATAACTCCTGAATTACTCATAAAAAAATTCAAATCAAAAAGAACAGAAAAAAATTCAGTATTTACAACAGTAAAAGATTCTGAAATTTCACAAGACGATAAATCTGAATTCGAATTGTCTGTAGAAAATTTACAACCAACAATTCAAAAACATTCGGAGGTCTCAACTGATTCTGAAAAAATTACAAAAAAAACTGAAGACCCCACATTAATAAAAGACATTAAAGAACTAGATACCGTTGAGATTGATGTTGAGGAACTAACAGAAGAAGAAAATGTTACAGAAAACTTATCTAAAAAACTTGTTAAAGATTTTGGTGAATTTGATCCAACATTAGAACTGGGTAACTTTAAATTTCCTACTCTTAACCTATTAAAACAATACAATGAAAGTATTTCTATAGATCCAGAAGAGTTAGAACAAAACAAAAATAAGATTGTAGAAACTCTCAAAAACTATAAGATTGGGATTGCACAAATTAAAGCGACTGTAGGTCCAACTATTACCCTCTATGAAATAGTTCCTGAAGCTGGAATTAGAATTTCCAAAATTAAAAACTTAGAAGACGATATTGCTTTATCATTATCAGCTCTAGGAATACGTATCATCGCACCAATCCCTGGAAAAGGAACCATAGGTATTGAAGTTCCTAATAAGAAATCTACCATCGTTTCTATGTACTCTGTGATTGCTTCTAAGAAATTTCAAGAATCAGATATGGAACTTCCTATTGCTTTAGGAAAAACAATTTCTAATGAAACATTTGTAGTTGATTTAGCCACAATGCCTCACCTATTAATGGCTGGTGCAACTGGGCAAGGAAAATCTGTTGGTTTAAACGCTGTATTGACATCTTTACTTTATCGAAAACATCCAGCCGAAGTAAAATTTGTTTTAGTAGATCCGAAAAAAGTAGAATTAACCTTATTCAATAAAATTGAACGTCATTACTTAGCAAAATTACCAAATACTGAAGAAGCTATCATAACTGACACAACCAAAGTTGTTCATACATTAAATTCTTTATGCATAGAAATGGACAACCGCTATGATTTACTTAAAATAGCAATGGTTCGAAACATAAAAGAATACAATACAAAGTTTAAAGCTCGTAAACTAAATCCTAATGATGGTCATCAATTTCTACCTTATATTGTTTTGGTGATTGATGAATTTTCAGATTTAATAATGACAGCTGGTAAAGAAGTTGAAACACCAATAGCAAGACTAGCACAGTTAGCTAGAGCAATAGGCATTCACTTAATTGTTGCAACACAAAGACCATCTGTAAATGTAATTACTGGAATTATTAAAGCAAATTTTCCCGCTAGAATAGCATTTAGAGTAACCTCAAAAATAGATTCTAGAACTATTTTAGATGCTGGTGGTGCTGATCAATTAATTGGTCGTGGAGACCTACTCTATACCGCAGGTAATGAGATTAACAGAATACAATGTGCCTTTATAGATACTCCTGAAGTTGCAAAAATAACAGATTTCATAGGTTCTCAAAGGGCCTATTCAGACGCCCATTTATTGCCAGAATATATTGATGAAGAAGGTGGCACAAGTCTTGATGTAAACATAGAAGATAGAGATAAATTATTTAAAGAAGCTGCAGAGATTATTGTCATTGCACAACAAGGATCAGCATCATTATTACAAAGAAAATTAAAACTAGGATATAACAGAGCAGGAAGATTAATAGATCAGTTAGAAGCTGCGGGTATTGTTGGAAATTTTGAAGGAAGTAAGGCTAGACAAGTTTTAGTAGCTGATCTTGTTGCTTTGGACCAATTATTAGAAAATGAAAAAAATAGATAGAATGAAAAAACTAGGACTAATTTTAATTAGTTTAATTATGAGTACGACTGTAATTTCTCAACAAACAGAAAAAGCTAAGATATTATTAGATGAGGTTTCTTTTAAAATGAAAGCTTATAAAAATATGCAACTAAATTTTAGTACAACACTAATTAATGAAGAAGCGGGAATTAATGAAGGTGATGAATTGCCTAGTAATGGTAAAATTACTTTAAGTGGAGAAAAATACAATTTAGACTATCTAGGAAATACTTTTATTTTTGATGGAAATAAACTTTATGTGATCAATCATGATGAAAAAGAAATCACAATCAATAATCAAGATTTAAATGATGATGATGGTATCATTTATCCATCAAAGTTACTTACTTTTTATGAAGAAGGTTACAATTATTCTATGAGTAATTTAGTTGCTACAAAAAATCGAAAAATTCAAATTATTGAGTTGATACCTATGGATAGTGATTCTGAAATTGTAAAAGTAAATTTAGGAATAGATGTAGCAACAAAACATATATGTAAGTTGATTCAATTTGGAGCAAATGGTACTAAAACCATTTTAACGATTCATCAATTCAAAAGTGATCAAAATATTTCTGAAGACATGTTTCAGTTTGATAAATCGAAGTATGAAAAACTTGATTATTTAATAGATTAAATGAAAATATTAGATCGCTATATCATAAAATCTTTTTTAGTTCCTTTTTTTGCTACTTTTTTTATTATCCTTTTTGTACTTGTCATGCAAGCTCTATGGATGGCTTTTGAAAGTATCGCAGGTAAAGGAATAGGCTTATTTTTTATTTTTAAATTTCTTTATTACACAGCACTTGTTGTTTCCTCTCAAGCTCTTCCAATAGCAGTATTATTATCATCTATAATGGCCATGGGAAACATGTCTGAAAATTATGAATTTGCTGCCGTGAAATCTGCTAGTATTTCTTTAATGAGGTTCATGAGGCCTTTAATTTTTCTTACGCTATTCATTAGTGTTTTAAACTTTTTATCTCTGAACTATATTTTGCCATATGCTACATTAAAGCAGAAAAATCTGACAAATAATATCAAGAAGAAAACACCAGCATTAGCATTAATTCCAGGTAGTTTCAATACAGAAATTCCAAAGTATCAGATAAAGTTTGATGAAAAATACGGTGAAGAAGAAAACTTACTCAAAAAAGTTTTGATTTATGATTTATCATCAAACAAAGGAAATAAAAAAATCATTACTGCAGAACGAGGGAAAATTATTAGTGAGGAAGGAAGTAAATACATGACACTAGTATTATATAATGGCTTTTATCATGAAGAGTATATTCCTAAAAGGAGGAGTATGAACAACATAGATAAAATGCCAGCTTCAAATGCTAATTTTAAGGAATATGCATTTAACATTGATATTTCTAAGTTTACTGACGATGATTTAGATGAAGAAAAGTATACGAAAAGCTATAATATGCTCAGTTTAAAACAACTGAAAGATACTATTCCAATAATGAAATCCTCTTATGATGAGTATTTAACATCAAAAGCTAAGAGTATTTATATAAAAATAAACGCCAAACAACTATACAATCAAAAAGATTCGTTAGATACAATAAAATTATCCCCAATAATTTTAGACAACTTTGATATTAATGGAAAAATTAGCCTTCTGAATGCTGCTGTAAACAAAGTGAAAACATCAAATAAAAATATACGAACAGATACCAAAGCGATGCAGTGGAGAAGAAAAAAGTTAAATCATTATGATATAGAGTTTCATAATAGAATTGCTTTTTCACTTTCTTGTCTTATTTTGTTTTTTATTGGCGCTCCTCTTGGATCAATTATTAGAAAAGGTGGGTTTGGATTGCCCATGATTTTAGCGATTAGTATTTATGTTATTTACTTTTTTGCAAATACATTTGGAAGAAATCTTGCAGAAGAGAGTTCTCTTTCAGCAATTGTAGGATCTTGGGTGTCCTGTATAATAATGATTCCTTTTGCTTTTTTCTTAACAAGAAGAGCATCAAAAGGAATGGGATTATTTAATATTGATGTATTTTTACATCCGCTTGCGAAATTGATAAAAAGATCAAAAAAATCTGAATAAAAAACGAAATGATTACTACAAATACCAATTATAAAAAAATACAATTGAATACTATAGAAGACGCTATTCAAGATATTAAAGGTGGAAAGATTATTATTGTTGTTGATGATGAAAATAGAGAGAATGAGGGTGATTTTGTAGCGGCTGCAGAGATGGTAACTCCTGAGATGATAAACTTTATGGCAACACATGGTCGTGGCTTAATTTGTGCTCCTTTAACAGAAAAACGTTGTAAAGAACTTGAATTAGGAATGATGGTAAACAACAATACCGATCCAATGGAAACAGCCTTTACTGTTTCTGTAGATTTACGAGGTAAAGGAGTTACAACAGGAATTTCAGCATCAGATAGATCAAAAACTGTGAAAGCATTGATCAATAAAACTACCAAACCTTTTGATTTAGCAAGGCCTGGCCATATTTTTCCCTTAAAAGCAAAAGAAGGTGGTGTTTTAAGGAGAACTGGGCATACAGAAGCTGCTATAGATTTTGCAAGATTAGCCAATCTACAGCCTGCTGGTTTGATTGTTGAAATTATGAATGAAGATGGAACAATGGCTCGTCTTCCTGAATTAATAGATGTAGCTAAAAAGTTTAATATAAAAATTGTTTCTATAGAAGACTTAGTTGCTTACAGAATGGAACACGATTCTTTAATTGAAAAAAAAGAAGATTATACCATACTAACTAGATTTGGAGATTTTAGATTGAGGGCTTACCAACAAACCACCAATAATCAAGTTCATATTGCATTAACAAAAGGTATTTGGAAATCAGATGAAGCCGTGTTAACGAGAGTAAATTCTACCTTAGTAAATAATGATATTCTAGGAACGCTTACAAACAATGCTGATAAAAAACTCGATCAAATGTTTCAAGCCATTAACGAAAATGGTAAAGGAGCAATTTTATTTATCAATCAGCAAAATCAAGCTCAAAATTTATTAAAGCGCTTACATATTTTAAAAGAGAATCAAGCAAATGGAGAAATGAAAGCTCCAAGAATGGCTATGGACAACAAAGATTTTGGAATTGGCGCTCAAATTTTACACGATTTAAACATTACTAAGGTTCAATTAATGACCAATACCAAACAAACAAAACGTGTTGGAATTATTGGCTATGGTTTAGAGATTGTTGATTACTTTTCTTTTTAAGTTTATTTAAAGTATTGAATCAGTAACTAATTCTTTAGCACTAGTATTTTTCTCAAACCATCTAGCATTTTTGGTGCCTTTCAGAACAATTGACGTGTCTAAAACTTCTAGCCAACTGCCTTCTCGTAAACCCAACACAGAGGTTTCGTTGTAAGTATGAAATTCTCTAATTCTTGTTTCACGTGATTCACCCATGTGCGTAGAAGAAATATCTGGATCTATGTAATGGGCGTTTATATTAAAAGAAATAACTCCTAAAGTAATGAAGCTTGGTGGGTATACAACTGGCATATCATTTGTATTCATCATAGAGACCCCACAAATATTACTTCCAGCACTGGTTCCTAAATAAGGTGTTCCATTCTCTATAACCTTCAAAAGAGTTGGCAAAAGATTGTTTTTATATAACTGATTCACTAATTCAAAGGTATTTCCTCCACCAGTAAAAATTCCTTTTGCGTTCTTAATAGCTTCAATAGAATTCTCATATTCATGAATTCCTTTAACTTGTATTCCAATTTTCTCAAAAACACGAGCAGTCTTTTGGGTGTAGTCATCATAAGATATTCCGCTAGGTCTTGCGAAAGGAATAAAAACTATTGTTGACACCCCTCTAAAAAAAGAAACTAATGTTGGCAATAAATACTCTAAATAACTACCACCATAAACTGTCGATGTACTTGCAATAATGAGTTTTTTCATGCTATCAAAAATACATAATGCATTTGTTTATTAACAAAACTTTATTTTATATTTCCAGGGATAATAAATAAATGGATTTTCTTTGTAAATAATTAATCAAAAATCACTTTTTAAACTTTGAAAAAAAAGTCAATTATATTCTTGTTCTTCTTAATATCATCACTAGTTGTTGTTGCGCAGAGAAAAAGTTTTTTTTTACATGGGATGTTGAGAGATTCTGTAAGTCTTATAAAAGACGTCCATATTATTAATTTAACTACTGAGAAAGGTACTTTTTCAAATGATTATGGTCAATATCGAATCGTTGCTTCTTTGGGTGATACTATCGAATTTACCTCGGTTCAATACGAAACAGTTAGAAAAACTATCACAGACCGAATGGTTTTTGGGAAGAAGTTAAATATTATACTCGAAAAAAAAAGTTATGTTTTGGATGAGATTGTCTTGAAAAAACACGACTTAACTGGCATCTTATACACAGACCGAAGAAAAGTACCAAAAGATTCAATTGCTGCTATGGCAAAAGACATCAATGATTTGATTGTTGAACTTTCTAAAAAAGCCCCACAAGCATCTAACTATCAAGAATCTATGATAAAAAAATTAGCAAAAATGAGTGCTAAGAATGTAGATCCTACAAAGTCTTTTGAAGGTATTGGTGGTGCAATAAGTTTGGGTTTTAGAAATAGGAAGAAAAATAAAATTAAAAAAATTACGTCAAGTACCTTTTCAACAAACAGTATTTTAATTGATTTTGGAAATAATTTTTTTGAAGAGTTAAAAATTCCTAAAGATAAAATTACACTCTTTATAGATTATTGTAAGAAATTTAATATCATAGAATTATATGAGCAAGGAAAAGAGCTTCAGCTTATTAAGGTATTAGAAAATAAAAGTAGCCAATTCTTAAAGGAATTGAAAGAAAAGTAGTGGCAACATACAAATTATATTGTACATTTATAATGAAAAAAAACTAACATAGTGTGAAGAAAAAATTATTGCTATATCTTCTAATAATAAGTACTTCTACCCTGCTAGCACAAAAAGACAATTTTTGGTTATATGGTAAACTGAAGGATTCTTTGAGTATCGTAAAAAATGCGAATATCATTAATTTAAAAACGAACAAAGGAACTTTTTCTAATGATTTTGGAGATTATAAAATAATAGTCTCTGTAGGTGACACTCTACAATTCTCCTCCGTACAACACAAAACTGTCTATCGTATTGTGAATAATTTTGTCTATAGATCTGAAGTTTTAGATGTTTTTATGATAAGCTCTACTTATGAATTAGACGAAGTAGTTCTTAAGAGAAATGATTTAGATGGATTTTTATCTCTAGACTTAAAGAAAACTCCAGAAGACAGAAAAGCTGAAGCTCTAAAAAGAACAATGAATTTTTCTAGGGTAAATATGAGAGTAGTATACAATGGTGATTATATAGACCAAAAAGTAAAACCTCCTATTAACAATGTTGATCCAATAGCTATGTTTGCTGGTGCAGGTGCAGGATCTGTTATACCGTTTAAATATTCAGAAAGATTATGGGCACTCAGAAAAGACTTAGAATTTAGAAAAAATTTCCCTAAAATGTTATTAAGTGAATTTGGAGAACCTTTTTTTGAAAATGATTTAAAAATTCCCACTGAAAAATACTATAATTTTTTAGAATATTGCAACCCTCTCGGAATAGAAAGTTTATTTAAGCAAAATAGAAAAATAGAATTAATTAATGTGTTAAAGAAAGAGAGTGTCTCCTATTTACTGTTCTTGAACAAAAACGAAGAATAGATTAATTCCGTAGTTTTATGTCGTTATCAAAAAAAATAGTGTTCTTCTTTTTACTAACTTCATTAGCTTTCACGACTCATAAATACTACTTAAGCTTAACACAAATTGAGTATAATAAAGATCAGAAAAGTTTAGAGGTTATCATCAATGTCTTTATGGATGATATAGAGCTTGCTATCAATAATGAGTATGGTATTAATTTAAAACTTACTACTAAAGATGAATTGAAAGATGCTGATGTTTATTTTAACAACTATCTAACTAAAAAATTGATCTTTACCATTAATAATAAGATCGTTACGTACAATTATATAGGTAAAGAATATGAAGGAGACTTGGTCTATTTTTACCTAGAAATAGCAGTCAAAGAAAACCCTATATCATTAGAAGTATCCAATACAATTCTTTTAACATATTTTGATCAACAACAAAATATTGTAAAGTTTAAGAATGGCTCTAAAAGACAGAGCAAAATTTTATCAAAGAATACTAATAAAGCTTTGTTAAATTTTTAATGTTTTCTTTAGTTTTCTAGCTCTAATTCTTAATTTCAACAAAAATTAAACAAATCTAAAACATATGAAAAAATTAGCTTCTTTAGCTTTTAGTTTTTTATTTATTGCAACTGCTGTAATGTCTCAAGATGCACCAAAAAAACGACAAAAAGGACATACAGATCAAAATAAGTTTAGACAACTAAAAGACGTACTTCCTACCCCAAACAACAGAAGAACTGCTTCAGGAGCTCCTGGTTACGAGTACACCCAGCAAAAAGTCGACTACGTAATGGATATAGTTATAGATGAAGATAAAAATCTTCTTATTGGGAACGAATCTATTACCTATCATAACAACTCTAAAGATTATCTAGAATATTTATGGGTTCAGTTAGACCAAAATATGAGATCTCCAGATTCAAAAACTCCTTTAGCGAAATCAGAAGATCTAGGAAATACCGCATTTAATAGTCCAGCGACTTTCACTAAAAATAATTTAACGAAACCAGCAGATTTTGGTTTTAAAATTCAAAAAGTTAACAGTGCAATGGGTAGTTCTCTTTCTTATACAGTAAATAGAACCATGATGAGAATTAATCTTCCCAAGCCCTTAGCCCCAGGAAATACTTTTGAGTTTAGCATACAATGGAACTATTTAATAAATAATTCTGTTACTGATGGAGGAAGGTCTGGATTTGAACTATTTACTGACGGTAACAAAAACTTCACTATTGCTCAATTCTTTCCGCGATTAGCAGTGTATGATAATGTTGAAGGATGGCAAAATATGCAATTCTGGGGACGAAGTGAATGGGCCTTAGAGTTTGGAGATTATGATGTAAAAATAACTGTTCCATCAGATCATATTGTTGATGCTACGGGAGAATTACAAAACGAAAAGAAAGTACTCACAAAAGAACAACGAACCCGTTTCGAAATAGCTAGAACATCTTTTAAAGATCCTGTGTTTATTGTAACTCAAGAAGAAGCTGAAAAAGCTGAAAAATTAAAATCTAAAAAATCTAAAACTTGGCATTTTAACGCAAAAAATGTAAGAGATTTTGCCTTTGCATCTTCAAGAAAATACATTTGGGATGCCATGGCTGTTAATATCAATGGAAAAACTGTTATGGCTGTTTCATTGTATCCAAAAGAAGGAAATCCTTTATGGGAAGAACACTCCACTAGGGTAGTTGCCAATACCTTAGAAGAGTATTCTAAAATGACTTTTGATTACCCGTATAGCAAAGCAATCTCTGTACATGCAGATAGACAAGGTATGGAGTATCCAATGATTTGTTTTAATTACGGAAGACCGCAACCAGATGGTTCTTACTCAGAAAGAACCAAAAGAGGAATGATTGGTGTGATTACTCATGAAGTAGGACATAATTTTTTCCCGATGATTGTAAATTCTGATGAACGTCAATGGACTTGGATGGACGAAGGAATTAATTCTTTTGTTGAAATATTATCTGAATTAGATTATGATCCTAATTTTTTCACAGGAAACCTACCTAAAGATATTGTAAGATATATGAGTATGGATCAAGACAACCTCTCTCCTATAATGTCTCAAGGTGATTACGTTAAAAATTTCGGGCCTAATGCGTACACCAAACCTGCAGCAGGATTATATATGCTTCGTCAAACTATTATGGGACCAGAATTATTTGATTATGCTTTTAGAACATACTCTAAACGTTGGATGTTTAAACACCCTAGTCCTGCAGATTTTTTTAGAACCATGGAAGATGCATCTGCAATGGACTTAGATTGGTTTTGGAGAGGGTGGTTTTATACTACAGACTATAATGATATTGGTGTTAAAGATGTAAAAAAATTTTATTTAACGGACCAACCTACTGATGCTGCTAAAAAATTGGCAAAAAGATACAATATGAATTTGGCTGATTACGAAGGTAAATTAGTCTTCTATGAGGAGGAGAAAAAGGATATCTCTGTAAATTCTAAAAAAGCAAACGATATTGATGTTATTAAAAATCATTTGGCAACTTTAACAGAAGATCAAAGAGCTACTCTAAAAGAGGCTCCAAACTTCTTCTATCAGGTTACTTTTGAAAAACCAGGAGGTCTAGTAATGCCAATTATTGTAGAGTTAGAATATGTAGATGGCAGTAAAGAACGCCATACATTTCCGGCACAAATTTGGATGAAAGATGACAAAGAAGTAACTAAAGTTTTTAGAACAACACTAGCTATTAAAAAAATAACCTTAGATCCAGATTTAGAAACTGCAGATATTGATACCTCAAACAATAGTTGGCCTAAAAAAGACGATTCTAAGTTTGATAAGTTTAAACAGAAAATGAAAGGATAGTCTATCCAAAAATAATTCTCTTAAAACATAAAAGCCCAACTGAAAATCTCTGTTGGGCTTTTTAATACCAAGTTTACTGAATTTTTAGAATTAACCTAACAATCTTAATCATTATCACTAATTTAACAGCTGTTATAAATTAAATTTAAAAACATGAAGAAATTAACATCTCTTATACTTTCAATGCTGTTTGTGTCATCTATCATTCATGCACAAGATGGTCCTACTAAAACTCAAAAAGGTCACACAAATCAGAATAAATTTAGACAACTTAAAGATGTATTGGCAACACCAAACAACCAACATACAGCCTCTGGAGCACCTGGTGTAAAATATACACAGCAAAAAGTTGATTATGTGATGAATATTATTTTAAACGATGACAAAGAAACAATTACTGGAAGTGAAAAAATAACCTATCATAATAATTCCGAAGATACACTGACTTATTTGTGGTTACAATTAGATCAAAACATGCGAGCAGCAGATTCTAAAACCCCAGATATTACACCCTCTAAAATACCCAAAGAAACAAGTAAAACAAGGTTTGAGAGTGCTTATGTAGACAAACCTTTTGATGGTGGTCATCATATTATGAGTGTTACCAATTCAGATGGTAGCGATTTATTATACACCATCAATCAAACCATGATGAGAATTAATTTACCTAAACCCCTAGCCTCTGGTGAAATATTTGTATTCAATATAAGCTGGTGGTATAAAATTAATAATCATAGAAAAAATAGAGGTAGATCTGGTTTTGAGCATTTTTCAAAAGATGGAAATAACAACTATGTCATTGCTCAGTTTTTTCCCAGACTTTGTGTGTATGATAATGTTGAAGGATGGCAAAATGATCAATTCTGGGGAAGAAGTGAATTTGCTCTAGAATTTGGAGATTATAAAGTAGATATCACTGTGCCTGCAGATCATGTAATGCAAGCAACTGGTATTCTACAAAATGAAAAGGAAGTGTTGACTAAAAAACAACAGAAGCGTTTGGCAGAGGCCAAAAAAACGTATGACAAACCAGTATTAATTCATACACAAGAAGAAGCCATTAATGCGGAAAAAAGTCGATCCAAGAAAACCAAAACTTGGAAATTTTATGCAGAAAATGTGAGAGATTATGCCTTTGCTACCTCTAGAAAATTTATTTGGGATGGAATGGCAGTAGATATTAACGGAAAATCAGTGATGGCCTATTCTTTATATTCAAAGGAAGCCAATCCTCTTTATGGAGACCATTCTACTCTGGCTACTGTACAGACTTTAAAAACATATTCTAAATATACATTTGATTACCCATATCACAAAGCAGTTTCTGTTGATGGACAAATGGGAATGGAATATCCACAAATGGCATTCAATCCAGGAAGACCTGATTTACCAGACGGAGGATATTCAGATCGAATGAAATACAGAATGATCAAAGTAACAATACACGAAGTGGGACATAACTATTTCCCAATGATTATTAACTCTGATGAACGACAATGGACATGGATGGATGAGGGGTTAAACTCATATTTAGAAATGTTAGCAGAGTTAGACTATGATAAAGATTTTCCTATGAGAAGAGGTCTTCCAAAAAACATTGTTGATTATATGAATGGAGATCAATCTCAAATAGCCCCTATTATGTCTAAAGGAGACAATCTTTATAGTTTTGGAAATAATGCTTACGGCAAACCTGCAACAGCATTGTGGATATTGCGAGAAACTATTATGGGTAAAGAATTATTTGATCATGCATTTAAAACCTACGCACAGCGTTGGATGTTTAAACACCCAACACCTGCAGACTTTTTTAGAACTATGGAAGATGCTTCGGGAGTAGATTTAGATTGGTTTTGGAGAGGGTGGTTTTATACCACAGATGTCACGGATATTGGTATTAAAAATGTAAAAAAATTCTATGCTGAATATAGTGAACAAGAGAAAGTTAAATTTATAGAAGACTCAACAGAAGGTCTTTTATTTAAAGAAGAAAGTGCCACAAAGGCAAACAAAAAGTTTTTTTATGAAATTACGTTTGACAAGCCTGGAGGTCTAGTAATGCCAATAATAGTAGAGTTTACTTATAAGGATGGCACTAAAGCTAGAAAAACGTATCCTGCTCAAATATGGAGATATAATGATACTGAAATTACAAAGGTTATTAATTCCAATAAAGAAATATCAAATATTACAATTGATCCTGATTTAGAAACTGCAGATGTAGATACTTCTAATAATAATTGGCCTAAGAAAAAAGATTCTAAGTTCAGTAAATTTAAGAATAAAATTAAAGGATAATCTATAAAATTAACAACCAATAAAAGAGTCTCATCAATTAAGTTGAGACTCTTTTATTGTAAATTATTTCAATATTATGTTAGTTTTTGTTTCTAAAAACAAGCCAGCATCCAATTAATATTAGTGGAATACTTAATACTTGCCCAGTATTAAGAGCGTTAAGAATCCAATCTTCTCTACCTTCTATCTGCGCTTCTTTAAAGAATTCGATAAAGAATCTTGCAGACCATAATCCAATCATAAACACTCCAAATAGAAAACCTGTTTTTTGTTTTTTATCAGTTTTCCAGTAAAATCTCCACAAAACAACAAATAAAATCAAATAGCATAATGCTTCATATAGCTGTGTTGGATGTCTAGGTAACATTTCAGTATCAGAAGATTTAAAAATAACTCCAAAATTAGACCCTGTTGGTTTGCCATAAATTTCTGAATTGAAAAAATTTCCAAGTCTAACAAAAGCGGCTCCCAAAGCAGAAACAATTGCCATTCTATCTAAGATAAAAAGCAACGGCTTTTGTAAATGTTTTTTGCTATACCAATACATGGTAATAATAATAGCTATGGCAGCACCGTGACTAGCAAATCCTGTATATCCGGTAAACTTCCATCCTTCTATTAACCCAAATATAGCCGATTCTCCTGCTGCTCTTTTAATTGGTAAAATAATTTCAAGAAGATTATTTTTATAATAATCCCAGCTATAAAAAAATACTTCACCCAATCTCATTCCTACAAGCATAGAAATAAATGTGTACATAAAAAGTGTATCTAATTTCTCTAGAGAAATCTTTTCCTCTGTGAAGATTTTCTTCATTAAATGCAGGCCCATAATAAAAGCTGCTACAAACATTAAACTATACCAACGTATAGTGAAAAAGCCTAAATCTATTCCCAACGAAGGATCCCAAGTAATAGCAATAAAATTCATAATTATATTATAATTTAGTTTATTATATTTTTTAAAATAGTTTTAAAAAATTATTTATTTATCTTTTTCAGGTACTGGATCATATCCTCCACTACCCCAGGGATGACAACTAAAAACTCTTTTTAAAGATAACCAAGCTCCAACAAACAGGCCTCTTTTTTTTAATGCTTCTATTGTATAATGTGAACAGGTTGGAGAGTACCTACAAGTAGATGGTGTATATGGAGAAATAGCTACTTGATAAAACCGAACCAATAACACTAAAGGAGCTACCAATATATTTTTAAAACTCAACATTTATTTGTTTTCATAGACAATTGACCTAAAAAGCACAACATTAGTAACTTCTCTTTATATTAGTTCATTGAATATGTAGTTCCTTCTCTGCCGTCTTTTAACTGAATACCCAGAATCAATAATTCATCTCTAATTTGATCAGACAACACCCAATCTTTATTTTCTCTAGCTTCTTTTCTTAACTTTATTAATAATGTTACTACTCCATCAATTTTATCTGAGCTATTTTCTTTTACATCATTTAACAATCCTAGCACATCAAAAACAAAAACATTCATTGTAGTTGAAAGTATGAGAAGATCTTCAATAGTTATAGATTCTTTGTCTTCTTTAATCTGATTAATAAATTTAACTCCCTCAAAAAGGTGCGCTATTAATATAGGAGTATTAAAATCATCATTCATAGCATCATAACATTTCTGTTTCCATACAGAAATATTTATTGAAGAGGATATTTGAGTAGATAAATTAGTTATGGTACTTAAAGCTTCCATTAATTTTAAATATCCTTTTTCTGAGGCTTCCAATGCATCATTAGAGAAATCTAGGATACTTCTATAATTCGCTTGCATATTGAAAAAACGGACTACACTTGCAGAAAATGCTTTACTTAAAATCTTATTATCTCCTGTTAAAATTTCATCTGGTAAGATATAGTTCCCAGTAGATTTTGCCATTTTCTGACCATTCAACAACAACATATTCGTATGCATCCAGTAATTAACAGGATCATGGCCAGAGCAAGTTTTAGATTGTGCTATTTCGCATTCATGATGTGGAAATTTCAAATCCATTCCACCACCATGAATATCAAACTGAGTCCCTAAATATTTAGAACTCATTACTGAACATTCTAAATGCCATCCAGGAAAACCATCAGACCAAGGCGATGGCCAACGCATGATATGCCTTTCATCTGCTTTTTTCCATAAAGCAAAATCTTGAGGGTTTTTTTTATCTGACTGCCCGTCTAAAGTTCTTGTATTATGAATAGCGTCTTCTATCTTTCTTCCAGATAAAATACCGTAATGATTCTCTTTATTGTAAGCGACTACATCAAAATATACAGAGCCATTAATTTCGTACCCTAAACCTTTTTCTATGATCTCTTTAATCATTTCAATTTGCTCTACAATATGACCAGTTGCTGTAGGTTCAATATTGGGTGGGAGAAAATTGTACTTTTTTAACACTTCATGAAAGTCAACAGTGTAACGTTGTACTACTTCCATGGGTTCTATTTGCTCTAGTCGAGCCTTTTTTGATATTCTGTCTTCACCTTCGTCTGCATCATTTTCTAAATGTCCTGCATCTGTAATATTCCTAACATACCTTACTTTATAACCTAAATGTAAGAAATAACGAAATGCCACGTCAAAAAACATAAATGTTCTAACATTTCCAAGATGCGCATTACTGTAGACTGTTGGTCCACAAACATACATCCCAATATGTCCATCATGAACAGGCTTAAAAGATTCTTTACTTTTAGAAAGCGAATTGTATATTTTTAATTGATTCTCTTTATAGAGCTCCATAAAAAGTAGTGTTTTTTATGGGCTAAAGATAGGTACTTTATAAAGAATACAGAAATAGAATTATATGATGTATTTGATAGTTTTTAGGGATGTTTTATTTAATTAAAAAAAAATTATTTAAAAAAACAATAGCTTTTTTGTGCTGATGCATTTTACATCATTTTTATTTCTAAATTTACATTTCAATTTGTCATCCATATATGGCTAAAAAACATACTTCAGCAGTCTATCAAAAGCAAGGTGTTTCTCAACAAGAAACAACCAGTGAATCATCAGCGAAAACAATTAAAACTAAAAGAAGTAAAATACCTTCAATTAAAAAATATGTTTCTGAAATCTTAGATGGAAACATTAGTTACTTAAGTAGAGCTATTACCCTAATTGAGAGCACAAATAAAAAACACCAAGAAAAAGCGAATACTATTTTAGAACAATGTATGCCATTTGCCAATAAATCGGTTAGAATTGGCATAACTGGTGTTCCGGGTGTTGGAAAAAGCACCTTCATAGAGGTATTTGGTAAGCATTTAACAAACAATCATAAAAAAGTAGCTGTATTAGCTGTTGACCCTAGTAGTTCTATTAACAGAGGTAGTATTTTAGGGGATAAAACTAGAATGGAGGAATTGGTCCTTGATAAAAATGCTTATATAAGACCCTCCCCTTCTGGATTATCTCTTGGCGGTGTTGCAAAAAAAACTAGAGAAAGTATTATTCTTTGTGAAGCCGCCGGATTTGATACCATAATAATAGAAACAGTTGGTGTAGGTCAAAGCGAAACCATGGTACATTCTATGGTCGATTTTTTTTTACTTTTAAAAATTGCTGGTGCTGGCGATGAATTACAGGGAATAAAAAGGGGGATTATTGAAATGGCAGATGCAATTGTAATTAATAAATCTGATGGAGAAAATATTAAAAATACGAATATTGCAAAAGTTGAATTTACTAGAGCATTGCATTTATATCCACCCAAAGAAAATGGATGGCAGCCTAAGGTATTGACTGCTAGTTCTCTAAAAAAAACAGGGATTGACGTAATATCTAAAATGATTGATAAATATATTGCTTTAGCAAAGGAGTCCGAATTTTTTAGTACCAAAAGAAACAATCAGAATACATTTTGGTTACAATCTACTATTGAACAGAACTTATATAATTCTTTTTTCAAAAATAAAAACATCTCTATTGCTTTTCAACAAGAAATTGAGCTATTAAAAAATGGTAAAACAACTCCTTTTATCTCTGCAAAGAAATTATTAAAATCTTACAATGAACAAATTTAAACATTATAAATTTTTATTACCAATTTCAATTTTATTACTCTTTATCTTAAATGTAGTTCAGGGAGGTACCACCGAATTATTGCCAGATGAAGCTTATTATTGGGTCTATAGCCAATATTTAGATTGGGGTTTTTTTGATCATCCTCCGCTAGTTGCTGTTTGGATATTCTTCAGTGATTTTTTATTTACCAATGAACTTAGTGTTCGATTCTTTTCATCAATATCCTTTAGCTTACTTATATATTTGGTTTGGATTACAATAGATCATCCCTCAAAAAATAAATATACTTGGTTATTTTTATTACTTATTTTTTCTACAGCCTTGTTAAACGTTTATGGTTTTATCACTACTCCAGACACGCCTTTATTATTCTTTTTTGCTTTATTTCTTTGGTCTTACAAAGAATATTTAACAAAAAAGAGTACAGTAAGTTATCTAATACTATGTATCGCAATTACTGGTATGATGTATAGTAAATACCAAGGGATTTTAATTGTATTTTTTGTAGTATTATCTAATTGGAAATTACTGAAAGATTACAGGCTTTGGTTAGTTAGTTTGTGTGCTCTTGTCTTTTATATACCTCATATTCATTGGCAATATATAAATGATTTTCCCTCTGTTAGATATCATTTGTATGAGAGAGCTTCTGTAGCTACCTATAAGTTAGAATATACACTCATGCATTTTGTAAATGCTATTGCAATCCTAGGTTTTACATTCATAGTCATATACAAAGCATTTTTTAAAGGAATTAAGGAGAAGAATCTATTTCACAAAAGCTTAAATTATATTATTTCAGGCTTCTTCATTTTCTTCTTAATTGCTTCTTTTAGAGGTCATGTGCAAGCTCAATGGATAGCTCCTATTATGTTGCCATTAATTTATATTACATTTAATTACCTGATTGAAAATAAACAACAATTAAAACTTTTCAACTACCTAGCAATTGCCAATATAAGTATTATTTTATTTGTTAGAATTATTATAGCAAATGAAGGAATTCTTCCTGTTAAATTAGACTTTCATGGAAATGAGCAATGGACATTAAAAGTTAAAGAACTTACTAAAAAATCCGATAAGCTATTCATCAACAGCTTCCAAAATGCTTCAATTTATTGGTTTTATACTAAAGAAAAGACACATTATCAGAAGAATTACTTAGGACGAAAAAATCAATATGGTTTTATACCAGGCAACGATGATTATACATCAGACTCAATCGCCTATATTACTAGAATATCTAAAGAATACTCAGCAATCAAAATGAAAAGCTCAGGTAAAGACTCCATTTTTATTTCCTTTATAAAGGATTATAAATCTTTCTTTGATATTGAAATAGACTTTGTTGATTCATCAAATATTTTGTTCAATACTTCCATAAAAAAATCGTATGATGTTGTAATAAAAAACCCTTATAAGTTTAATGTTAACCTAAATGATCTAGAAATTCGAGTTATTTTTCAAAATAAAAAAGGGAATGAAAAATATAGCATCCCTACAAAAATAAATACTTCATTAATAAAAGCGTCTAGTGAGGAAATTATTTCTTTAGAGTTAGATGGCTCATTAGTTTATGACATCAATGAATTCCCTATAGTTGGTATCGGTATGAGAACTTCAGATAAGATGGATTTGGTAAAAGTAAGTTCGCTTAATAGATTCAAGATAGAGGATTAACTTTTTTACTGTTAATTACTTTATAAGACAGTAAATAATTTTTTGTTTAGCTAAATCTTGATGTTAGACGTAGTTTTTTCTGTAATCTGTAAAATAAATAACCGAAAAATAGCCCTGTAATATAGCCTGTTAAAACATCTCCTGGATAATGAACTCCTAAATAAATTCTACTGTATCCAAAAGAAAGAGGAAACAATAATAGCAACAGCATGTATTTGTAGTGATTTCTGAGAAGTAAGATAACAAATGTTGAAAATGTAGTTGATAACGATGCATGTCCAGAATAAAAACTAAAACCTCTAGGCTTGTAGATAAATTGTCTTAGCTGTTCTCTAACCCCTTCAGTATTACAGGGGCGTAATCGTTGAAAAGTATGTTTCATGAAATTTGTAAACTGATCAGAAAATGTAACTAAAACTACTAAAAACAAAAAAATTAGAATACCATTTTTCCATCCAAACTTTTTAAAGATTAATACCAGCAAAAAAGCAAACAATGGAGACCAGTGGAATTGATTAGTTAATGCTAACCAAAATCCGTCCCATTGTTCGCTTCCAAAATTGTTAAGGAAAATGAGTAATTCCGTATCTATTTGTAATAATCTATCTATCAAATTAGTTTCCTACTTTTATAAGCTCTAAATCAAAAATTAAATCAGCTTTTTTTGGAAAAGGATCACCTCCAGCCTCACCATAACCAAGATAATATGGGATAAATAATCTTACTTTACCTCCTACTCTCATATTTGTTATAGCTTCTTTAACTCCTTGAATTAATGGTTTTTCATCCAATATAAATACAAATGGATCAGATCCTTCTGTGGATTGAATCATTTTACCATCTGCTAAATACATTGAATAATGAATGGTTGATGATATGGCAGAATTAAACTTTTTACCCCTTCCTTTCTTAAAAGTTAAAATTTGCAAACCAGATGCTTGTTTTTTAGCTTTTTTAATACCCATTTTTTCATGGAAGACTTCTTGATTTTTTAAAAACCTGTCTAAACGTTCATTTTCAAGTTTTTCCATTTCAATTAGCCTTTCTTTTTCTTTTTCTTCATCTTTAGTAAGCTCTTCTTCAAAAACCTTAACAGCATCAAACTCTTTTGCATTAACGCCTTTTCTTATAATAGTAAGCTTTCTTATAATATCTTTTTGATTTATTGAGTCTAGAAGATCTAAGTTACTTACAACTTTTCCGAAAACTGAGTGACAGCCTACTCTTGGATTACCACAATCTTTCAATTGATTCTCTTTTGTGTAAGCATCTAACCAAGGGGTTTCTTTGTAGGTAATGAAGAACTGACTTCCATTGGTATTAAATCCGGAATTAGCCATTGATAGAATTCCTTTACTATCATGCTTTAAATCAGGGCTAAATTCATCACGAAATTTATATCCTGGACCACCTTGTCCATTTGCTAAAGGATCACCACCTTGAATCATAAAATCTTTTAACACTCTATGAAATGTTAAGCTATCATAGAATTTTTTTCCTTTAAATGAATCAGAAACATTTGGATTTATACCTTCAGCTAACGAAATAAAATTAGCAACAGTTAATGGCACTTTTTCAGCATATAACTCAACTATAATATTTCCTTTATCTGTTTCAATGTCTGCATAAATACCATCTTCTAAATTTTTATAATCAGTCTTTTCACACCCTGTAAAAAAAGCAAGTGAAAGGAAAAAATAAACTAAATTTCTCATTTCTAATTTATAATATCTAATAATTCTACTTCAAATATTAAAGCCATATATGGTTTAATTATACCGGGTCTAGGGTTTTCACCATACGCTAATTCTTGTGGTATAAAGAATTTATATTTTGAGCCTACTTTCATTAATTGCAAACCTTCAGTCCAACCTCTTATAACTTGGGTTACACCAAATTCTGCAGGAGTGCCCTTATCAATAGAACTATCAAAAACAGTTCCATCAACTGTTGTTCCGTGGTAATGTACTTTAACTCTATCGGTAGTTGTAGCATTTTTGCCTTTACCTTCTTTTATGACAATATACTGCAATCCACTTTCAGTAGTTTTAACTCCTTCTTTTGTTTTGTTAGCCTCTAAAAAAGCAAGTCCTTCTTTTTTATAAACATCAGATTTAGCTAGTTCTTCTTTCTTTTTTTCTTCTTGTTTCTTTTGAAAATAGATTTGTATAGTTTTTTGAATATCTTTTGAATCTAATAACAAATTGGTAGAATCTAGTCCATTTCTTATTGCTTGAATTAAAATATCTTTTTTTACGTCTTCAAAACCATTTTTTAATTGACTAGACATGTTTAAGCCCACAGCATAACTAACTGAATCTAATTCAGTTTCTAAAGATTTCACTTCTTTAACTTGATTTCCACAGGAAAATAATGTTGCTGTAACTAAAATTGCTAAGGTGTTTCTAATAATGCTCATTTTTATTTATTTATATTTATTAATGTTACTCTACTTATTATCGAAGTATTCATCCCTATTTTATTTTCGTCTCCAAGAACTCCAAAAGCATTGAAGGATGGAATGATAAACTTCATAGTTTCTCCTACTTTCATTAATTTTACTCCTGCTTGTAATCCTGGAATAAAATCTTCTTTGTCTATAATATACTCTTTAAGACCATTCATTTCTTTTGAATACATAATTTGATTTTTCAAATCTAGTATATCATATGATATTTGAACGACATCTCCTTTCAATGGCATACTATTGTTTGATTCATTTTTTTGAATATAACAATACCAAAACCCATAAGAGGAGCGAATATAATCATGCAACGTATCTTTTTTAATATAATTTTCTATTTTTATTTCTTCAGCTTTATTTATTTTCTTTAAAAGATTTGATGTAGAAGCCAAAGTAGAAGTTTTACTAACAGAAACTGGACTTCTAGCTTCTTGTTTAACACAAGAAACAAACCCTATAAAAACAAAAAAAATAACTTTATAAATCTTCATATGAATTGACTAATTCTTCTCTGTTTTCTGGTAAAAGATTACGGAATTTTTTAATAGTAGCTTCAATAGAAAGGTCTGACTTTCCACCAGCAGCATTATCGTGTCCTCCACCACTAAAGTTCTCTCTTGAAAATTGATTTACTGAAAATGTTCCTTTAGATCTAAAAGATATTTTAATAATTTGTTGTTCTTTATCTTCTATAAAAATTGCGGCCATTACTATTCCTTCTATTGAAAGTGCATAATTCACAATACCTTCTGAATCTCCTTTAGTAAAATTGTTAGCCACTTTCTCTTGATCAGTAAGTGTAATATAAGCTGTTTTATATTCTGGTAATACTTCAAGGTTGCTTAGTGCTTGCCCTAATAATTGAAGACGTCCATATGAATTAGAATCATATACGTTACTGTGTATTCTATCATTTTCTGCACCATTATCTATCAAGTGTGCTATGACTCTATGAGTTAAACTTGTGGTTGTCCGAAATCTAAATGATCCTGTATCTGTCATTATTCCAGTGTATAAGCATGTTGCTATATCTAAATCAATTAGATCGATATCACCCATTTTTTCAATAAAATGATATACCATCTGACAAGTAGAACACATCTCCGTGTCTGAATACATATAAGTAAAATCATCCGGTTGCTGATGATGATCTATCAACACAAAATCTTTTTGATATCTTTCTAAAGTATTCTGCATATCATTCCCAACTCTATGAAGTGCATTAAAGTCTAATAAAAATATAATATCGGATGAATTAATAGCTCTTTGAGATTGAGAATTCTGCCAATCAAACCTATAGGTAGTGTCTGAACCTGGTAACCATTGTAAAAATTTAGGATATTCATTAGGTACAACAACTGTAGGTAGATGTCCTTTCTTTTTTAGATAATGGTAAAGACCTAAAGTGGCACCCATGGCATCACCGTCTGGGTTTCTATGTCCAATAATAACAATGTTTTTAGGTGTTTCTAAAAATGATTGTAATTCCTTAAATTGTTTCAAAATCATAAGAAGCGAAGATACAATTTTATTAAAAAATTATGTACTTTTGCCGCAATTTATAAAACATAATATAAAAATAAAATGGCAACAAACAGAACATTCACAATGATTAAACCAGATGGTGTTGAAAATGGACACACTGGTGCAATCTTAGATAAAATAAATACCGCTGGATTTAGAATTGTGGCAATGAAAAAAACACAAATGACCAAAAGTGATGCAGAAGCATTTTATGCAGTTCACAATGAACGCCCTTTCTTTGGAGAATTAGTAGAATTCATGACAAGAGGCCCTGTTGTTGCAGCGATTCTAGAAAAGGAAAATGCTGTTGAAGATTTTAGAACACTTATTGGTGCAACGAACCCAGTTGATGCTGCCGAAGGCACTATTAGGAAATTATATGCTACTTCTATGGGAGAAAATGCAGTACATGGTTCTGATAGTGATGAAAATGCAGAAATAGAAGGTAATTTTCACTTTTCTGGAAGAGAAAAATTTTAAGAAAATTTAAATATATACTTTACTAAAACCGAGCTTAAAAGTTCGGTTTTTTTTATACTTTATCATTTGTTATGGTATCTTTTTAGGATATTTAAACCAACAACAACTTAGAAATCACATCATCTCCAATTTCTTCATTTAGCATTTTAATAATTTTTTCTTTTCCGTAACTTAATTCTTCTCTTAACACAGAAGATGTTAAGCGAATTATCAAGGTCTTTTTTTGTAATTCAACGGATTGAGTATAAGAAGTAACTCCCTGACCCATAATCAAGTGCCAAGCCTCCTCTACCTTTATTTTTTGCATTCCTTTAGATAAATTGTTCTCTTTAATAAAGGATTTCATTAAATCTTTTAGCACAACGGAATTATTTTCTCTTTTTGTCATTCGTCTATTATTATTGTGAGTCGTCTTTTACCGGACTATACTACTTCTTGTTTAACTTAGGAATATTAAAATTTACAAAACATAAAGACTAAATTTTAAAAATTTGATATGATTTATTACTTCGCTGAATTATATTTTTTATTCTGTCTGAATGAGTATCTGTAATAAATATTTGCCCAAACTCATCATTATCAACTAATTCGATGATTTGAGAAACACGGGATTCATCTAATTTATCAAAAATATCATCTAACAACAATATAGGAATTAAATTAGATTGCTGTTTAATAAATTCAAATTGTGCAAACTTTAATGCTATTAAATAGGATTTTTGTTGTCCTTGTGATCCAAACTTCTTAATGGGGTAATCTCCAATTTCAAAACTTAAATCATCTTTGTGGATTCCAACTGTCGTGTACTGAAGCATTTTATCTTTACCTAAGCTGTTCTTTAATAAATCTTTATAAGTAGAACTTAACAACTGACTTTTGTAAATTAGATTTACTTCTTCATTTTCATTTGATATTATTTGATATTTATGATTGAATATGGGAATAAATTGTTCTAAAAATTCTTTTCTTTTTTTAAAAATAGCTGAACCAAAGGCAATTAATTGATCATCATAAACTTCTAAATTAATAGCATCAAAAGTTCTGTTTGCTGCAAAATACTTTAATAAAGCATTTCTTTGAGAAAGTACTTTGTTGTAAGCTATTAGACCTTTTAAATAACTTTTATCTTGTTGAGATATAACACCGTCTATAAACTTTCTTCTTGAATCACTTCCATCAGTCACCATGTCTCTATCTGAGGGTGATATAATTACTAAAGGAACTTGACCAACATGATCTGAAAATTTTTCATAAGCCTTTCCGTTTCGTTTTAAAATTTTCTTTTGTCCCTTTTTTAAACTACAAATTATCTTTTCTTTTCTATCATTTATAGAATAATCACCTTCAACAACAAAAAAAGCTTTGTGATGTTGAATATTTTGAACAGCTACTGGATTAAAATAACTTTTAGCAAATGACAAATAGTAAATAGCATCTAAAATATTTGTTTTCCCTATACCATTCTGACCAACAAAACAGTTTATCTTTTCTTCAAACTCAAAAGTTTTAGAATCAAAATTTTTAAAATTCACTAAAGATAATTTCTGTAAATACATATTTAAAAATTAAAGTAAATAAGGTTCTGCAAATTATTGAAAAATTACGATATATAGGCTTTCTAAATCCAATAAAAAAAAGTACTTTTGCCGTACTAATTTTTAAATAAAATATGGCAACATATAAGAAAAAAGGGTTTAAACCGAAAGATAACAAATCACAACAATCAATTGATATGCAGAGTACAACTGCAGAAGTTTTTAACACGCTAGATGATACAGCTTCAAAGTCAGAACAATGGATTGAAAAAAATAGTAAGCCACTGTTTTATGGTTTAGTAATTGTAATTGTATTAATACTAGGTTTTTTAGGATACAATAAGTATGTTATTGAACCTCAAGAAACAGCTGCTTCAAATGAATTGTCTTTTCCAAGAAAACACTTCAATGAGGCAAACACTGCTGCTGGTTCAGATATAGATTCTTTATTACAACTTAGTTTAGATGGGGTTGATAACAAATTTGGATTTTTAGACATTTCTACGCAATATAATGGAACAAAAGCTGCAAATATTGCCAACTACTATGCAGGTGTATCTTACTTAAAAATGAAAGAATATCAAAAAGCTATTGAATATTTAAGTAAATTTAATTCTGATGATGAATTATTAGGCCCAACGGCTTTAGGTGCTATTGGAGATGCATTTGCAGATATCGATCAAGCTGAAGATGCTTTAGATTATTATGAAAAGGCTGCCAATAAAAAGGATAATGAGTTTACAACACCATTATTTTTATTTAAAGCAGGAAGAACAGCAATGGATTTAGGTCAGTTTTCGAAAGCCGAAAAAATGTTTGCTAAAATCAAAGAAAATTATCCATCAACAGATTCTGGTAAAGACATAGATAAATATATTAACAGCGCAAAATACGCTCAATAATATCGATGGCAACAACAAATTTATCTCACTATGATAAAACAACAATCCCAGACGCGAAATATTTTCGGTTTGGGATTGTTGTTTCAGAATGGAATTCAGAGATCACAAAAAATCTTAAAAAAGGTACCATAGATACTTTATTAGAATGTGGTGCTCTAAAAGAAAATATTGTTTCTTGGGATGTTCCTGGTAGTTTTGAGATTGTTTTTGGCTGTAAAAAAATGATTGAATCTCAAGATTTAGATGCCATCATTGCTATTGGAAATGTTATTCAAGGAGAAACAAAACATTTTGATTTTGTTTGTAATGGAGTTACAAAAGGTATCGTTGATCTTAATATAAAATTCAATACTCCCATTATCTTTTGTGTATTAACTGATAGTACGAGACAACAGTCTATAGATAGATCTGGAGGGAAATTAGGCAACAAAGGAGTAGAATGTGCTATTGCTGCTATAAAAATGGCTTCTTTAAGTTAGATTAATACCGGAACTTACCAACAAACCTTGACCATTATTTTATTATTAAGTAACTTTGACATGCTACACTAATGGTCTGATATTTGTAGTTATTTAATGAATTTATATAGCGTTGGATGGGAATTATAAAAAGAAAAAACAAAAAATTTGATTACAAACCTAGATACTATAAAGGTCAGGGAAATCCCTATGAAATCAAACATAAATTTGATGAATTCAGAAGTTATACAGGAAGCAACAATGGATTGAAAGGAAAACTAACAGGCGCTATAAGTGAATTAAAAGGAGAAGAAAATACTATTGAATTTGATGACGAAACCTATCAACTAGAAGCTCCACAAACAAATACAAACAAAGTCATACTTTATATTATTGCACTATTGGTCATTGTTTTTTTATTCATCATAGATTTTGATCTATCAATTTTTAGCAAAAAATAATGTCAGATATTATTCAACTCTTACCGGATCATGTAGCAAATCAAATTGCAGCAGGTGAAGTAGTTCAGCGACCTGCTTCTGTTGTTAAAGAATTGTTAGAGAATTCTATTGATGCGGCAGCTACGTCAATACAACTTATTTTAAGAGACGCAGGGAAAACATTAATACAGGTAATTGACAATGGAAAAGGAATGAGCACCACAGATGCAAGACTTTCTTTTGAGCGCCACGCTACTTCTAAGATAAAAGTTGCAGAAGACTTATTTAAGCTTCATACTAAAGGTTTTAGAGGAGAAGCAATGGCGTCAATAGCTGCTATTGCACATGTAGAGATGAAAACCAAACAAGTTTCTCAAGAATTAGGAACTCACATAAAAATACAAGGAAGCAAAGTCAGCTATCAAGAAGTGACAGCAACACCAACGGGGACTAATATTGCAGTAAAGAATTTATTTTATAATATTCCTGCTCGAAGAAACTTCTTAAAATCTGACACTATAGAAACAAGACATATTATAGACGAATTTCAACGTGTTTCATTATCCCATCCAGAAATTTATTTTAGTTTATATCACAATGACAACGAAATTTATAACTTAAAAAATAATAACTTAAGAAAAAGAATTGTTGCAGTTTTTGGTGTCAAAATGAATGAGAAATTAGTTCCTGTATTGGAGGCTACCGAAATGATTTCTATGGAGGGTTTTGTCGCCAAACCAAATTTTTCAAAGAAAAAGAGAGGTGAGCAGTTTTTTTTTGTTAATAATCGATTTGTGAAAAGCCCTTATTTAAATCATGCTGTTGTGGCCGCTTTTGATGGTTTATTAGAGCAAGGTTCTCACCCATCTTATTTTTTATATTTAACTGTTCCAACAAAAAGTATTGATATAAATATTCATCCAACAAAGACAGAAATAAAATTTGACGATGAAAAAGCAATCTATGCAATTCTAAGAGCAACCATTAAACATAGTTTAGGGCAATATAATATTGCACCAGTTCTAGATTTTAATAGAGATGCAGCATTAGATACGCCTTATAGTTTCACAAAACAAGAACCTAAACCGTCTAGTCCAAAAATATCTGTAGATCCTTCATTTAATCCTTTTGAAAATGACACTACAAACAATGCTTCATTACATCAAAAGAAAGATGTTGCGAATTGGGAAAGCTTATATGTTTCAACTGATGAAATTGAACATCAAGAATCACTTTTTCATCAAGAGTCAGAACATTTAGCTAATAAAACAATTCAAATACAAAAAAAATATTTACTGAGTTCTATAAAATCTGGTGTTGTTTTAATACATCAATCATTGGCACATCAGCGAGTGTTGTACGAAGAATTATTAGAAAGCAATACTTCAAAAGAAGTTCATAGTCAGCAATTATTATTCCCAATAACGATAACATTTTCGTCTGCAGAAATTGAAATGATTTACACATTAAAATCAGAATTAGAGAATGTTGGTTTCTATTTTGATGAGTTCACAAAAGAATCTGTTACTATTAAAGGAACACCTGTTTCCATTTCAGAAAGCAAAATAACAAGTGTATTAGAAGAGCTCCTGGAAAATATTAATTTAGATATCCCAGATATCAATTTTAATCCTTTTGATATCATGGCAAAATCATTTGCAAGGTCTATTTCCATTAAAACAGGTGATTTTTTATTACAAAAAGAACAAGAGAGTTTAGTCAATAGTTTATTTTCGTGTAAAGAACCAAGTATTTCTCCAGATGGAAAAGCTACATTTAAGACACTAACACTAGAAGAAATTGATCAATTATTTTCAAAATAAAATATGAATGGAATAAAACTTACAGAAGGAATAAAACATTTAATTATTTTGAATGTTATTTTATTTATTGCTCCTCAGCTTTTAAACTTAGACCTTACAAATATCCTTGCACTCCATTTTCCAAAAAACGAAAATTTTGGATTTTGGCAGTATGTTACTCATATGTTTATGCATGGAAGCTTCCCCCACATACTCTTTAACATGTATGGTTTATGGGCTTTTGGAACACCTTTAGAAAAAATGTGGGGTCGTAATAAATTTTTATTTTTTTATTTTTCAGCAGGTATAGGTGCAGGATTAATTTACTCTTCAGTTAATTATTATCAGTTTAACGGTTTTTATGAAGTATTACTTCAAAATGGACTTACTTCAAATAATATTTCTAAAATTTTAGATACAGGTATTTATACAAATTATGTAGATATCATAACCTTAACAAAAGAAGAATTAACTCAATTCTATAGCTTATATCATACTCCTGCGGTAGGAGCTTCTGGTGCAGTTTATGGAATTTTAGTTGCGTTTGGGATGTACTTTAAAGATGCTAAACTAGCCTTAATCTTTTTTCCAGTTCCTATAGCAGCAAAATACTTTATCCCCTTAATTCTACTTGGAGATTTATTCTTTGGTATGACAAAATATTCTATTGGAAACGTTGCGCATTTTGCTCATATAGGTGGGGCACTTATAGGTTTTATATTGGCCTATTATTGGAAAAAAAATCAATTTTAATTGTTGGAAATATATGAATATATTTAAAGATTTACAGATAAAATTCAAAACAGCTTCTATTGTACAGCAATTAATTTATATTAATGTTGCTGCATTTATCATTACACTAATTTCAAGTTCTTTTAGTGGTTTATATGGTAAACAAATGAGTTTTATTTATGAATGGTTTTCTTTATCATCTTCTTTTAATATTTTTATCTCTAGACCCTGGACAATCATAACATATGGGTTTTTACACAGTGGTTTTTTACATATTCTTTTCAATTGTATCGTTTTAAATTATTTCGGAAAGTTGTTCATAGAATATTTTACGCAAAAGCAATTACTTAATTTCTATATTTTAGGAACATTTTTTGGAGGCATTGCTTATTTAGCAAGCTATTCTTATTTTCCATTATTTGAAGGTAGAGTTCATACAATGGTTGGTGCATCTGCAGGAATTACCGCTATTGTAATTGGAATTGCTACCTACATACCAAATTACCAATTGCAATTACGATTTATAGGGTATGTAAAAGTTTGGCACCTTGCTGTGGTTTTTATACTATTTGATTTAATTTCATTAGCTGGTGGGAACAGTGGTGGGCATATTGCTCATTTAGGTGGTGCTTTATTTGGTTATATTTATGTATCACAAGCAAGTAATAAACCATTAAATCTCTTTGGATGGTTGACCACATTTCTTACAAAAAGAAAAAACCCTTTAAAAACAGTATATAAATCGTCTAAAAGAAAATCAAATACATCAAAAGAAAGTTTAGGAAATCAGCTAAAAATAGATGAAATCTTAGATAAGATTAGTAAGTCTGGCTATGATACGCTTACAAAAAAAGAAAAAGAATTTCTTTTTAAACAGGGTAAATAACAAATAAGAATCTAACTTACTGAAAGAATTTATTACTAGAAAATATGCCGTGTAAAAAGCTTTAAAAAATAAGAACAAATGAAAAAAGACAAATTTTGGAATAAATTACTCGTCTTTATAAATACTGTGCTGGCTATCTTATTGTTATTATCTTATTCACTACCTTATATATCACCAAAATCAAGTCCAGGTTTTACCATTGTTAGTTTAACTATACCCTTACTTTTTTTATTAAATATCTTCTTTGTAATTTATTGGATCGTCAGAATAAAAATATACTTTTTACTATCTTTTATTATTATTATTATCGGCTTTAGTTATCTGAATAGTTTTTATAAATTTTCTGGTAAAAAAAATTTCTTAAACGATGATATTAAAGTAATGAATTATAACGTTCGAATGTTTAACCATTATAAATGGAGTTTAAACGATTCTATAGCAGAAAAAGCTTACAAATTTATTGCTGAAAAAAATCCAGACATTTTAACTATTCAAGAGTTTTTTGAAGCAGAGAACTTAAAGATATCATACCCATATAGTTACATAAAAACAAAATCTAATATTCATAAGTTTGGCTTGGCTATTTATTCTAATTATAAAATTATCAATTCTGGCTCTTTAGATTTAAAAAATAGTGCCAACAACATCATTTTTGCTGACATTGTCAAAGAAAAAGATACTATTAGAATTTATAATATTCACCTAGAATCTTTAAAGATAAGTTCTGACAAAGAAAATTTTGGAGAAAAAAATTCTGATAAATTAATAGATAGAATGAAAGCTTCATTTCAAAAACAAGCCATTCAAGTTGAGCAATTTTTAAAACATGAAAAAAAATGGGATGGAAAAAAAATAGTCTGTGGCGACCTTAATAACACAGCTTTTTCTTGGGTATACCAACAAGTCTCTAAAAATAAGCAGGATGCATTTAAAATAGCTGGAAGAGGCTTAGGAAAGACATTTAACTACAGTTACCCTTTACGTATAGATTTTATCTTGCCAGACAACAATTTTGAAGTCAATAATTTTAAAACTTTTAAAGTTCAATATTCAGACCATTTTCCTATTCTAGCAAGAATCAATTTAAGAGATAAAACTAAATAACCAATTGTATTCTCTTTATTAAAACAGGACTTTCCCTACTCTACTTTTTTTACTCTTCTAAGGTCTAACATATCTATTGGATTAATTCCTAATCCTTCAATATTTTTCTGAGAAAACCGAATTACTTGATCGTAATACAATGGAATAATTGGTGCTTCATCAATTAAAATACTATCCATCTTTTGATAAAGTTTGTATCTTGTTTTTAAATTAACAGCAGAAATAGATTGCTCATACAAGCTATCAAAATTATCATTTTTAAAATGAGTATAATTAGGACCATTTGGTGTAAAATTCTTACTGTAAAATAATGATAAATAGTTTTCTGCATCTGGGTAGTCTGCTATCCAGCTTGCTCTAAAAACAGAGAATTTGCCTGTTGCTTTACCCTGTCTTAAGGAAGAAGGAGGTATTACATCTATCGTAACATCTAATCCGATATTCTGCAACTCTCGTTGAATAAACTCACATAAATCTAAATAATTACTATTGGTTGTAATGGTAATTGAAGGATTCTTAATCCCTGTTTCTTGTATAAATCCCTGAAGTAATTCACGTGCTAATTCAGGATTATGACGATACCCTTCTATATTGTTAAAAGATGGTAAGCCCGATGGAATAAAACCGTTAACTGCTGGTGTTCCTATTCCATTTCGTAAATATTTAATCATCTTTTCTCTATCAAAACCAAAATTAATTGCCTTTCTAATTAATTTGTTGTTGGTGATATTATTTGAATGGTCTAAATACACACCTAAATATTCTGTATTTAAGTAAGCACCTGTTTCCATGTGAACTAGATGTTTATATTTTGGTTGTAATTTTCCTTCCGTAGTAATAATATCATCTTTGTAAGAAGCATCTAGACTCTTCATAAAATCTAAATTTCCTTGAATAAATTGCAAGAATTCACTCTGTTTATCTGGCAGAAATGTAATAGCTACGGCTTCTAGATACGGTAGCTTTTTTCCTGTACTATCTTTTTCAAAGTAGTTTGGGTTTTTTCGCAATACAAGCTTGGTGTTTTCAACCCATAATTTAAATTTAAAAGGACCTGTTCCTATAGGGTTAGATCGATATTCATCACCAAAGTACTCTATAGCTTTTTTAGAAACAACAGAACAATACTTCATAGCTAACAATCCTAAAAATGGTGGAAAAGCTTGAATTAATTCTATTTGAAAAACTCCATCTTCAAGCGCTGAAAAACTTTTTACATTCTGTAATACCCAAGCCCCTGGAGAAACTATATTTTTATCCGAGAGTCTCTGGAAGCTATACTCAAAATCAGTGGCTGTAACCAATCTTGTAGCATCATTTTCAAACAAGCTATGCTCATGAAAATAGACATCATCTCTAAGTAAAAAGGTGTAAACTTTTCCATCTTCTGAAATTTGCCAACTTTTGGCAACACTTGGTAAAACTCGCAAACTATCATCTAGTTGAACCAATCCGTTATATAATTGATGAACTGCCCAAATATTTCGCTGATCTTTTGCAAAAGCGGGGTCTAGAGAGCTTATATTGGAATGCTCGTTGTACCTAAAAACTTGGGAAATATCAAACTTAGATTCCTTATTTTCACATGAAATCATTAGAAAAACAAGCAATAAATAATACCAATTATTTCTTAAAACCATAGTTTTTTTCTACTTTACATATTCTTAATTGATAGTGTTCATACCATTGTTCTCTTTTTCTAACTTCTGTATGCTCTATATTATATTTCCATTGCGTAATCGCCTCCAAGCTATTCCAATAAGAAACTGTAATTCCAACCTCATTCCTGGCAAATTCTATTTCTAAAAACCCTTCTTGCAACTCAGCTAATTTTTCCATTCTTACAGCAGTTTCAAGATAACCAGCAATCTCATCAGTCAAGAGCGTTGTAAAAATAACAGAATAATATGGGGTTTTTAAATTACTAACAATCATAAATTTAGCTCGTATTTAGTTTCTGTTATTTTTAGAGTAGATTCAAATACTTTTTTAACAAATTTAAAATGGCAGCTCTCAACTATTTTTATAGAAGCATTATTCTCATCAGCCACATAAGCTATTAATTTAGGGATACCCACTAAGCTACAATAGTTAATAATACCTTTGCAAATCTCAAGACCATAGCCTAATTTCCAATATTTCTCTAAAAAACGATATCCTATTTCATCCTCTTTATTAGAGTCTTTTATTAATGCACAGGTTCCAACAAATTTATAATCCAATTTTCTTTCAACTGCATAAATCCAAAAATCAATCTCAATATTAGCATACTTTTCAATTAATTCGGTCAATTCTTTTGTATTCTCCTCAAAAGTCATTGCTTTTACTCGTACATATTGCATTACGTTTATATTTGATTGCATTTCATGAAAAGGTTCTAAATCACTCAATAACAATTTCCTAACTATCAATCTCTGTGTTTCAAAAATGATTTGAGTATTCATCTCAATTATAAGAATTATTGTAAATTTGCTGGCCTTTAAATGTACAAGAATGAATGCAGATAAAAAAGTGGCATTTTATACTCTAGGATGTAAACTTAATTTCTCAGAAACCTCTACAATTGCTCGTAATTTTGTGAGCGAGGGTTTTAATCGTGTAGATTTTGATGAAAAGGCAGACATTTATGTTATTAACACCTGCTCTGTTACAGATAATGCAGACAAACGATTTAAAACAATCGTAAAAAATGCATTAAAAAAAAATAAAGATGCATTTTTAATTGCTGTTGGGTGTTATGCTCAGTTAAAACCTGAAGAATTAGCAGCTGTAGATGGTGTTGATCTAGTGCTAGGTGCAACAGAAAAATTTAATGTTACCAGTTATATTAACGATTTGACCAAAAACCAACATGGTGAGGTTCATTCATGTGAAATATCTGAAGCAGATTTTTATGTTGGCTCTTACTCTATTGGAGACAGAACAAGGGCTTTTTTAAAGGTTCAAGATGGTTGCGATTACAAATGTACCTACTGTACAATTCCGTTAGCTAGAGGTATTTCTAGGAGTGATACTGTAGAAAATGTACTCAAAAATGCAGCAGAAATTTCTAAAAGAGGTATTAAAGAGATTGTTTTAACAGGTGTTAATATAGGAGACTATGGAAAGGGAGAGTTTGGAAATAAAAAACATGAGCATACATTTTTAGACTTAGTAAAACAATTAGATAAGGTGACAGGAATTCATCGATTAAGAATTTCTTCTATAGAACCCAATTTATTACGAGATGAAACAATTGACTTTGTTTCTAAATCTAACACTTTTGTTCCTCATTTTCACATTCCATTACAAAGCGGTAGTGATGATTTATTAAAAAAAATGAAACGTCGTTATTTACGAGATACTTATACGAATAGAGTTCAGAAGATAAAAAAAGTAATGCCTAATGCGTGTATTGGTGTAGATGTAATTGTTGGTTTTCCTGGAGAAACAGAAAAGCATTTTTTAGATACCTACCATTATTTAAATGATTTAGATATTTCTTATTTACACGTATTTACCTATTCTGAAAGAGCAAATACTGAGGCTGTTTTAATGGACGGAGTAGTTCCCAAAAAAACAAGAGCAAAACGAAGTAAAATGTTACGTGGCTTATCTGTTAAAAAACGGAGAGCTTTTTATGAAACTCAGCTTGGAGAAACTCTTACGGTTTTGTTTGAAAGCGAAAATAAGGAAGGCTTTATACATGGTTTTACCGAAAACTACGTGAAAGTAAAAACACCCTGGAATCCAGAATTTATGAACACACTTCATACTGTTACATTAAATAGCATTGATGATGACGGATTAGTGCGTTTTATTTTTGTTGAAGAACTCAAAGCTACTGCCATAAAATAAAAAAAAGTAATGGAAAAAATTCATTTATACTGCATGCCCGGCCTTGGGGCAAGCTCTAAAATATTTGAACGTATCTTATTGCCTAAAGACAAGTTTGAACTTCATTTTTTAGAATGGAAAATTCCTACTTCTCTTGATGAAACAATAGAAGGGTATGCTCTCAGAATATCTGATGATATTACTCACAAAAATCCAGTATTATTAGGAGTGTCTTTTGGAGGAATTTTGGTACAAGAAATTGCGAAAATTATTTCTGTTCAAAAAATTATTTTAGTTTCTAGTATTAAAAGCCATCATGAATTCCCATATCGATTAAAATTATTCCAAATAACCAAAGCATACAAACTTTTCCCTGCTAGAATTGTTGAAAACCTTGAAGATTACACTAAATATTTCTTAGGTGATTTTTTAAAGAAACGTGCAGAATTATATGAAATGTATTTATCTGTAAAAGATGCAAGCTATATGAAATGGGCCATCTATAACGTACTTCATTGGAAGCAAGAAAATGCGCCAAAAAACATCCTACATATTCACGGTAATGAAGACCATGTTTTTCCTTCAAAACACATTAATAATTTTATACTGGTAAATAAAGGGACTCATGTAATGATTTTATTAAAAGCTAAAGAGATTTCAGATATAATTTACAAGAATATATCCTGATATTTCATTTGTATTTTCTTAATTTTAAATTTTACTAATTTAAGGAAAATTCAATGCAGAAAATAGTTCGTTTTTTATCAATAATATTCATCACCATACTCTCTATAACTTTTTTTAATGCAGTCTATATTTCTGATGTATCTTCAGAAAAAAATACAGCAGATACATATATTATAAAAGCTTTAAAGATTCCTAGTGAGTTAACCTTTGCAGGTGAAAAAGTTCCAACAGAGCTTTATGATATTAAAGAGCGGATGGATAGAGAGTTATTAGTAAACACCTATTGGCAATCTAATGGTTTATTATTAATTAAAAGAGCCCATAAGTATTTTCCAATAATTGAACCCATGTTGAAAAAATATGGGATTCCAGATGATTTTAAGTACTTAGCTGTTGCAGAAAGTGGATTAGAAAATAACTCATCCTCTGCTGGTGCTGCTGGATTTTGGCACTTTTTAAAATCTTCTGCTAAAGAGTACGGCTTAGAAGTAAATCAAAATGTTGATGAGCGTTATAACCTTAAAAAGTCAACAAAAGTAGCTGCAGATTATCTAAAAAAATCAAAAAAAAGATTTGGATCCTGGACCCTTGCAGCGGCTGCTTACAATGCAGGAAATGCAAGGATTGCTAGAAATCTAAAAAAACAACAAGTAACCGATTATTACGATTTATTATTAAATACAGAAACCTCTCGTTATGTCTTTAGAATCTTAGCGTTAAAAGAAGTGCTGTCAAATCCTAAAAATTATGGTTTTGAATTTGAAAATGATGATTTATATACATTACCGAAAATCAAAACTGTGAAAGTTGATACTGTAATTACAAATATAGCCTCTTTTGCAAAAGGTTTTAACACAAATTACAAAGAGTTAAAGCTACACAATGCCTGGTTAAGAGAAAACAAACTGAATAATAAAAGTAGAAAAATATACGATATCAAAATTCCAATAAAATAAGTACTCGCAAAAAAAAAGCCTATCTGTTAAGATAGGCTTTTGTTTGAAAAATTAACTAGTAGTATATATTAGATTACTCTTACGTTTACTGCGTTTAATCCTTTTCTTCCATCTTGTAATTCAAATTCTACTTCATCATTTTCACGAATTTCGTCGATCAAACCTGATACATGTACAAAATGTTCACTGTTGTTTCCTTCTTCTACGATAAATCCAAATCCTTTAGATTCGTTGAAAAATTTTACGGTACCTTTACTCATAATATTAATTTAATTGTGTTGCCTATTTATTTATGGACAACGTAGTTTATAAAGGTGCAAATTTACATTAAAAAATCTAAAAATCACAATTTTAACTAATTTCTTTTGTACACAGTTAAATAACTGCTTTTTAGAGGATTGATTTAACTCTACCTACTAAACCTGAAATTAATTGTACTTTTATTCCATGAGGATGACTAGTTGAGTTCGTTAATATGTGCTGAACAATACCTTCCGTTAGCTGCCCTGTTTTTTGATTATTTTTTTGTATAACACGAACCTTATCTCCTATTTTAATATGCTTTCTTGTTGTTCCATTCATTTTTAGAAAGATTTTTTTAATTTTTCAAATTCAGCAACGATATTTTCTAAGACTTCTTTTGCCGGTTCTATTTTATGAATAATCCCCGCAATTTGTCCAATTTCTAATTCTCCATTCTCTAAATCACCTTCAAACATTCCTTTTTTAGCTCTTGCTCTACCTAACAATTCTTTAATTTGATCAACAGTAGGATTTTTCTGATACAACTCTTGAACTTCATCATAGAACTTGTTTTTTACCAATCTAACTGGTGCTAATTCTTTTAAGGTAAGATGAGTGTCCCCATCTTTTACTTCTAAAATTGTTTGTTTAAAATTATCATGTGCAGAAGATTCTGGAGTAGCTGCAAATCTACTTCCAATCTGCACTCCGTCTGCTCCCAATACCATTGCAGCTAACATTCCTCGTCCACTTCCTATGCCACCCGCCGCAATTAAAGGGATTCTCACTTGTTCTTTCACCATCGGTATTAATGTAAACGTTGTACTTTCCTCACGCCCGTTATGTCCACCTGCTTCAAAACCTTCACATACAACCGCATCAACTCCTGCAGATTCAGCTTTTAATGCAAATTTCACAGAACTGACTACATGCACAACGGTGATTCCTTTTTCTTTCAAAAAAGAAGTCCATGTTTTTGGATTTCCTGCAGAAGTAAATACAATCTTAATACCTTCTTCTACAATTATATTCATCAATTCAGAAATCTGCGGATACAACATCGGTATATTTACCCCAAAAGGCTTGTTGGTAGCTTTCTTGCATTTTTGAATATGCTCTCTTAATACATCTGGATACATAGAACCCGAACCTATTAAACCTAATCCACCAGCATTAGAAACAGCTGACGCTAATTTCCAACCACTCACCCAAATCATTCCTCCTTGAATTATTGGATACTTAATTTTAAAGAGTTGTGTAATAGTATTTGTCATTTTGAGATATTAAGAGATAACACCAGAACCTAATAATTCATCTCCATAGTACCATGCTACGAATTGCCCTTCTTGAATAGCAGATTGAGGATTTTTAAACTCAACAAACAGCCCATTGCTAACTTTATAAAGAGTTGCTGATTCTAAAGGTTGACGATATCTTATTCTTGCTTGTACTTCCATAAATTCATCAATATTTAACTTTAAATCTTCACGAATCCAATGTTCTTCTTTATTGGTTACAAACAATACATTTCTAAATAACCCTTTATGGTTTTTTCCTTCACCTACATAAATAATATTATCAACTACATCTGTTTCAATGACAAACAAAGGTTCTTTAGTACCACCAACAGCAAGACCTTTACGCTGTCCTTTTGTAAAGAAATGGGCTCCTTGATGTTTACCAACAACTTTTCTGTCTTCTTGCGAATATTGAAATTTTGTTCCAAAAAAATCTAATGCAGCTTCTTTAGTTGAAAAGGCAGGAATATCTCTTTTAAAAATATCAGAATTATCATCAACTTGAACGATAACTCCTTCTTTGGGGTGTAATTTTTGCTGCAAAAATTCTGGTAGACGAACTTTACCAATAAAACATAATCCTTGTGAATCTTTTTTATCAGCAGTAATTAAATCTGCTTTTTTAGCAATTTCTCTTACTTCTGGCTTTGTTAACTCTCCAATTGGAAACAATGCTTTTGTTAGTTGCTGCTGTGATAATTGACATAAAAAATACGATTGATCTTTATTAGTATCTATTCCTGTTAGTAGCCTATAAACAGATGCACCATCAATGATTTCTTCTTTTTTTCTGCAATAGTGACCGGTTGCTACATAATCTGCACCTAAGTTTAAAGCAATATCCATAAAGACATCAAACTTAATTTCTCTATTACACAAAACATCAGGATTTGGGGTTCTTCCTTTTTCGTATTCATCAAACATATAATCAACAATACGCTCTTTGTATTGCTCACTCAAATCTACTACCTGAAAAGGAATACCTAATTTTTCAGCAACAATTAAGGCATCATTACTATCTTCTAACCAAGGACATTCATTAGAAATAGTGACAGAATCATCATGCCAGTTTTTCATAAAAAGACCAATGACTTCATATCCTTGTTCTTTTAACAAATAAGCAGTAACACTGCTATCTACGCCACCGGAAAGTCCAACTATTACTCGTTTCATGAATTCTCATCTAAATCTCTAACAAATTTACAAAATGCTTCCTAAATTTGTTTGTAATCAGATGATGAATTTATTTATAATCTATAATTTAATAAAAATGGCCTTAAATATGAAATCAATCATCATCATTTTTTATTTCACTTTTATTAAATTTAGTTGCTTTTTTTTGTTGTTTTTTTGAAACTTTTTTTCCACCAATGTAGAACTCCCATTTTCCAACTCTCTTACCATCTTTGTAGATTCCTTCTTCTTTTAAATCGCCATTTAATCCATAATATTTACCTGCTCCATTTAAAATATTATCTACATAATGAACATTTTCTATTAAAATACCCTGATCGGAAAAGTTTTTAGAAAACCCATTTTTCATTCCACTAGTGTACTGAGTAATTTCTAATGTTTTTCCATTTTCATAATAATTCATTAATTCACCATCTAATTTTCCATCTATATAATATTCTACAGAAAATAATTTTCCATTTGGAAAATAGTAAATCCACTTTCCTACTCTATTTTTACCGACCATAGCTCCTTTTGTCCTGAGTTTACCATCTAAATTATAATAGCTAACTTTTGCAGAATCTGAGATTGGTGAAAATTCTTTGATAATTGTTGGATGCTTTGAAGTAGTAATATCATAATATTTAAAAACACCAACCTCTTTGCCATCAATAAAAGCACCTACATATCGGATACGATTGTTGGAGTGATGTTTTTTCCAAACTCCTGTTCTAGCATTTTTGTTATTAAATTGATTAATTTTTTGTGCATTTAAAGTATTGAATTCACAAAAAAATAAACATAAAACAAAAAGTAAAAAATATCCTTTTGTCTTTGTTTTTAATTCATTTTTCATTAGGTAAATATACATAATTCTGATAATTTTAATTTATGAGAGCAATTTTTAAACTAAAAGTAAACTTTATTAGAATGACTATTATAGCCTACCTAAAAAACAATATCTATAAATTTTTTCTTATAATTTAAAAACTAAAATAGTATGAAACTATTAAAAGATTTAAGTTTTAATTGTACTACATATTAAAATTTTAAACATTCTACAATACAAGCTTTTAATACATCCATAAAAACATTAAAAAAGCACTCAGTAAATCTAAGTAATTGAGTATTTTTGTTTATTTGAACTCAACTACAAAAAATGAATGTTACACAATTAAATGCCATCTCTCCTATTGACGGTAGATACCGAGGTAAAATAGCACAATTAGCAAATTATTTCTCAGAAGAGGCGCTTATAAAATATAGAGTTTTAGTTGAAATAGAATATTTTATTGCTCTCTGTGAAATACCACTTCCTCAACTAGCTAGTTTTGACCTCGCTCTTCTTCCTAAATTAAGAAAAGTATATAACAACTTCTCTACTGAAGATGCTCAAAGAATCAAAGACATTGAAAAGGTAACCAATCATGATGTAAAAGCTGTTGAATACTTTATAAAAGAAAAATTTGACCTACTGGGCTTAGAAAAATACAAAGAATTTATTCATTTCGGGTTAACATCTCAAGACATCAATAACACTGCTATTCCTTTGTCAATTAAAGATGCTATAAACGATGTTTATTTAGTAGAATTATCAGCCGTTTTAAAAAGGCTAAAAGAACTTTCAATAGATTGGGCAGATATTCCAATGTTGGCAAGAACTCATGGACAACCCGCCTCTCCAACTCGTTTAGGAAAAGAGATTGAAGTTTTTGTTGTAAGAATAGAAGAACAATTAAAGTTTTTAACCCAAATCCCTAATGCGGCTAAATTTGGAGGAGCTACAGGTAATTACAATGCACATAAAGTGGCATACCCATCTATAGATTGGAAAGAATTTGGATCAAATTTTGTTTGTCATACATTAGGGCTACACCACTCTTTTCCAACGACTCAAATTGAACATTATGATCATATGGCGTCATTGTTTGATGGGTTAAAAAGAATAAATACTATAGTTATTGATTTAGATCGAGATATTTGGACTTATGTTGCTATGGATTACTTCAAACAAAAAATAAAAAAAGGGGAAATAGGTTCTTCAGCAATGCCGCACAAAGTAAATCCAATAGATTTTGAAAACTCTGAAGGGAATTTAGGAATTGCAAATGCAATTTTTGAACATCTTTCAGCAAAACTTCCTATTTCTAGAATGCAACGTGATTTAACTGACAGCACTGTCTTAAGAAACGTTGGAGTTCCGTTTGGTCATACCTTAATTGCATTTGCTTCAACCTTAAAAGGTTTAAACAAGTTATTGTTAAATGAAAGTAAGTTTCAGGAAGAATTAGAAAATAACTGGGCGGTAGTTGCAGAAGCAATTCAAACTATATTACGAAGGGAAGGGTATCCAAATCCATACGAAGCATTAAAAGGACTAACGAGAACAAATGAGAAAATAAATAAGCGTTCTATTGGAAATTTTATTGAAGGATTAGAAATCTCTAATAAAATTAAAACAGAACTAAAAGCAATAACACCATCTAATTTCACAGGAATTTAATGAAAAATAAATATAACTATAAAAAAATATCATTTTTTGTGTCTTTTTTCGGAGTCTTATTTTTATCATCCTGTAGCTCAGGAAAAAATGATGAAGCTGCAAGATTCAGAACAGGTGTTTTTGAAATTCCAGCTGGAAAAGGATATAGCAAAACTATTGTAACTAGAATTGATAGTATTCAAATTGAAGAATATACAAAATATACTGAAATATCTACTGATTCTGGGGTGTTTAGACAAGAAATAAAGAATATTGACACGTTATATATTACTTGGAAAAATAATTTTTTTTATACATTAAAGATGAAATCTCCAAAAAATGAGTTGGACAATGATCCTATTTTTGTGCAGATTAATAAGTTGTCGGATATTTCATATGATTTTACTGCTAAGATTGGATTTTCAGAATTTAAACAAAAAGGCACGGTATATAAAACACAGTAATAAATGGAATTATTTTTACAAGTTGATACTTGGGTAGCACTTATAACATTAACATTTTTAGAAATTATTTTAGGAATAGATAATATTATTTTTATATCTATTTCTGCTAATAAATTACCCAAAGAACAACAAAAAAAGGCAACTTTTTTAGGTTTAGCTTTAGCAATGATCACTCGTATTTTGTTACTTTTTAGTGTCTCTTATTTAATCGCTCTAAAAAACCCATTTTGGACAATTCATACCTCTTGGTTAGATGCTGGATTTACAGGGCAAAGTATCATTCTTTTTGTAGGCGGTTTATTCTTATTATACAAAAGTACTAAAGAAATCCATCATAAAATGGAACAAACAGGAGCTACAGAAGATACCTTTACACCAAAAAAAACAATAACATTTTCTAATGTAATTATACAAATCATTTTAATTGACATCGTCTTTTCTTTTGATTCTATTCTTACAGCTGTTGGTATGACAAATGGTATTGATGGAGCCTTAATGATTATGGTAATAGCTGTTATTATTTCGATGATCATTATGATGATTTTTGCAAACTCTGTTAGTACATTTGTAAATAACAACCCAACAATACAAATGTTAGCACTCTCATTCTTAATTCTTATTGGTTTTATGCTAATAGCAGAAGGAGCACATTTATCTCACTTAGAAATATTTAACAAATCTGTCGGCGTCATTCCAAAAGGTTATTTGTATTTTGCAATAGCTTTTTCATTGGGTGTAGAAGTATTAAATATGAAAATTCGTAAAAAGAAGAAATCATAAAAAAAATTAGAAAACATAGCGTCATATTACTAGTTTTTCTTCTAATACTACCTGCAAGTATTCAGCTAGTTCATGCTTTTGAACAACACGAACAAACTATTTGTACTTCTAAAACAGAAAATCACATTCATGAAAATGATTTTAAATGTGAGCTATGTCATTTACAAGCAAAAACATTTGCCATTCTTCCAAAAGAAATATTTTCTATTTCAGAAAAGAAAATAAATTTTAAAAAAGCTACAAATTATCAATTTCTTTATAAACATCAGCAATTATCATTCTCGCTAAGAGGGCCACCTTTTTTTAACTTTTTATAATACCTTATAAAAGTTAAAAAAATAAAAACCCAATGTCAAAAAAATATTATTTGACTTACCTGTTGTTATGCTTTACTAGCGTAATTATAAGTCAAGATTGTATCCTAAAATTTGAAGGTATCGTAAAGGACTTCCATGATGGAACTCCTATTGAAGGCGCCTATATTAAAGTTGAAGGTTTCAATTTATATGGAGTTTCAGATCATAAAGGGAATTTTATTATTGAAAATATTTGTAATTCAAAATTTAAGTCAACAATCTCACATCTTTCTTGTGATTCAAAAATAGTTACTATAAATCTTGATAAAAAATCGTTTGTAGAAATTAGACTTGAACATCATATCGAAGAATTAACAGAGGTTAGTATTTCATCGCAAGTTGATAAAAAAACTAAAACCACTCAGGAGACTGTTATTAAAAATGATGTGCTAGAGCGATACAGTTCTTTAAGTTTGGGAGATGCAATTAAGGAAATACCTGGTATTTCATCTATCAATACTGGAAATACTATTGTAAAACCAGTAATTAACGGGTTGCATAGTAGTAGAGTCTTAATCATGAATAATAATGTTCGGTTACATGATCAGGATTGGGGAATAGAACACGCCCCTAATATTGATATAAATTCGGCAGGTAGTATTTCTCTAATAAAAGGAGCAAATGCATTGGAATATGGTGGAGATGCTATTGGTGGAGTTATTGTCTTAAATCCTACAAGGATTTTTGCAATAGATTCTCTTTTTGGAAAGACAGTATTAAACGCACATTCTAATGGAAAAGGATATGGTTTTAATACAACGTTTACAAAAACATTTTCTAAAGGTTTTTACATCAATGGACAATCTTCATTCAAACGGTCAGGGGATTATAATACTCCTAATTATTCTTTAACAAATACTGGAAATCAATCAAAGGCTTTTTCATTATTTATGGGGAAAAATCAATTTGAATATGGTTATGAAATTTATTACAGCTATTTAGAGAATACAATTGCAATCTTACGTTCATCTCATATTGGAAATGTAGAAAATCTAGTCGATGCTATCAATTCTTTACAACCGATGATTATTAATCCTTTTAGTTATGATATTAATGCTCCAAAACAAGAGGTTAGTCATCAAATATTTAAAGGGAAATTTTACAAACGTTTTAAGGAATTGGGCAAACTAGATATTCAATACGACTATCAAAATAATCATCGATTTGAATTTGATATTCGTAGAGGTGATGATCGTGATATAGCTGCCGTTGACCTTCAATTGCAAAGCCATACATTTAAATCGACTTTACAATTAGATTCTAAATCTCCGAATAGGTATAAAATAGGTTTGTTGGCTGTTTATCAAGATCATTTTCCAAATCCAGAGACTGGAGTCAGACGTCTGATTCCTGATTATGAAAAGTTTGACCTAGGGATTTTTACAATTGGTAATTTTAAACCCATTGAAAAACTATCTTTAGACGTTGGATTTCGTTACGATTTCAATCGAATTAATGCTAAGAAATTTTATCAAACATCACGTTGGATAGAAAGAGGATATAATGATAATTTCTCAGGAATCATACTCCAAGATTTTGGTACTCAATTGTTGGTAAATCCAATTTTTGATTTTCATAGTTTCTCAGTATCTGCAGGTATATCCTATGATTTAAATAACAATAATTCAATTCTTTTTAATTACGGACTTTCTAATAGAGCACCAAATGCATCAGAATTATTCAGTGATGGATTACACCATTCTGCAGCAAGAATTGAACTTGGAGAGTTGCGCATAAAAAAAGAGACTTCCAATAGAGTTTCTGGAACCTATAATTATAACGAAGAGAAAGTAAGTATTTCAATAGAAGGATTTTTTAATCATATAAAAGATTTCATATACATAGAACCTACTGGAGTAGAATCGACAAATAGAGGTGCTTTTCCAGTTTGGGAATACAAACAAGTTAATGCAGCATTATTTGGTGTTGACTGGAACATACGTTACAATATAACAGAGAAATTCGTGATTCAAAACAAATCCTCTTTTATAAAAGGTAAGGATCTAAGTTCTGATAGAGCTTTAATTGATATTCCGTCATTTAAGACTGTTAACCTAATTCGTTACACAAATGAAAAGTGGGCTAACTTTAATGCTGAAATTCAAAGTGAATGGATCTTTAGACAAAATGAATTCCCTGACAATAACTTTGAAGCTTTCATACCAAGAACTGATTCTTATGTTTTAGTTGATATTAGTACTCCACCTCCAGCCTATCATCTCCTAAACTTTAGAAGTAATTTTGACTTGAAATTTTCAAATGAAAATCATATGAATATTGCGTTCACTATTAATAATTTATTAAACACCTCTTACAGAGAAAATTTAAACCGATTACGATATTTTGCTGATGAAATCGGAAGAAATTTTTCAATTCAATTAATTTATAACTATTAACACAAAAAGTAATGAAAACTATAAAATTATTAAGTATATTATTTATTTGCTCATTAGTATTTACCTCATGTAAAGATGATGATGATCTCGAGCCTATTAATGAAGAAGAAGTGATTACAACACTGAAAGCAACTTTAACTCCAATAGGTGGAGGAACAACAGTTGTATTACAAAGTCAAGACATGGATGGTGACGGACCAAATACTCCTGTTATTTCAGTATCTGGTACTTTAGCAATAAGTACCTCATATGCTGGAATTGTAGAAGTTTTAAATGAGCTTGAATCTCCAGCAGAAGACATCACTGAAGAGGTGTTGGAAGAGGCTTTAGAACACCAATTCTTTTTTACACCTACCAATAATGTTGCTAGTATAGAGTATAATGACACTGACGCAGATGGTAATCCTATAGGAGTTGAATTTACGTTAACAACTTCAGATGCTGGCTCAGGTAATTTAACCATCACTTTAATTCATGAACCAAATAAATCTGGTGTTGATGTAAGTTCTGGAGACATTACTAATGCTGGAGGCGAAAATGATATTGAAGCTACCTTTCCTATTATTGTTCAATAATATCCTTCTTAATCAAATCTAAAAGACTGCCTTTAAAAGCAGTCTTTTTTATTATATATATCTAGTCTTTTTTGACTCCACACACAAAAAATTAACCTTTACTAAATTACTTTACAAACTTTGTTTCCTTTAATGTATTTAAAATTATGAACGATAAAATAAAAAAAACAGCTAAACACAATACACTCCATTGCATAGAATCTGTTAAAGCATATAAAAGTCCGTAAATAAAAGTACCTAAAACAATGGCTATTTTTTCAGTAACATCATAAAAACTAAAATAAGTTGCATGATCTTCTGTTTCTGGTAATAATTTAGAGTAAGTTGAACGTGTTAAAGATTGAACAGCTCCTAAAACCAAGCCTAGCACACCTCCTAAACCATAAAAAAGAACATCTACATTAGGAAGATCTTTATGTAGCATAAAAGCAGCTAAACAAACTAAAACCCAAATTAGCACTGTAATTTTTAAAGCTTTAAAATTTCCATATTTTTGAGAGATGTTAGAGAAAAACCAGGCACCAAAAATAGCAACTACTTGAATTAACAATACCGTAATAATTAAATTTATAGTTCCCAATCCTAGCTCTGTTGAACCAAAGATTGTGGCTAATAATATAATAGTCTGTACACCAACACTTAACAAGAAAAATGCAACAAGAAACCTTTTTAATGTTTGATAGTTATTTATTTCTTTTCCAACAATTTTTAACTCTCTAAACCCTTTCCATATATAGTCTTTTTCTGGTTTTTTATGAAAAATATTATTGGGCAAACTTTTAAATGTTACTTGGGCAAACCCCAACCACCACAGGCCAACCATAACAAAAGAAATTTGCGAGGCAGCTCCTGCAGTAATTCCTAATAGTTCAGGATATAATATCATTCCTAAATTAATAATCAACAATATAATAGAACCTATATAACCAAAAATAAAACCTTTCGCACTAACTTTATCTTGATCTTCAGGATGAGCAACTTCTGGCAAATATGCGTTGTAAAATACTATACTAGACCAAAATCCAATACTTGCTAAAATTGTAAAAACAATACCAATCCAAACAGTATCTATACCCTCAAAAAAATATAAGGACATGACAGAAAGGGAGCCTATCCAACAAAATATTTGAAGAAAACGTTTTTTATTTCCTGTATAATCTGCAATCGCTGATAAAACCGGAGACATAAAAGCTACCACTAGAAATGAAAAGGATAAAGCATAACTATACAAAGCATCTGGATGATCCCATTCCGTACCTAAAAAAGAGACTGTTGCACCTTCTGTAATATTTGAATAATACAAAGGAAAAACTGCAGTACCTATAACTAATGAATAAACTGAATTTGCCCAATCATAAAACGCCCAAGCATTGATAAGCTTTTTATCTCCTTTTTTTAACATATAAATCAGTGTTTTAAATAGTTAATTACAAATCATTAATTACGCCTTGATATGATGAATTTTGGAATTTAACGTAACAATATAAGTTTGCAATATACTTAAATTTGATAAACCCTAAATTTTTCTTGTTCATGTAATAACAACAAGTGATCATCATCATTTCATAAAATTGTTCTTAAAATAACAACTAGGATTCCTTATTTTTGTTTTTTATAAATTTACATAGTTTAACCAAGTGTAGGTTTTCTTAAAAATATTCATCAAAAACTAATTATTGGAGCTTTTAAAAAATAACAAACCATTAATTCCGAGCTTATTTATTCCTAATTTTGTCCGCTATTTTGCGAAATTCTTAGAAGTATTTTCTACTAGATTAGCCTCCATGTTTGGTATAAGGTTATTTGTAACACCCGTAAACTTTCCATTACCTAAACGTGAGCAATACATGCTAAAAAGTGCACAAAAAAAACGTTTACTTATCAATGATATTAATAAAGAAATTGAAATTTTATCTTATGGATACTCTAAAAAGAAAATATTATTAGTGCATGGCTGGTCTGGAAGGAGTACTCAATTATTTGCTTTTGCTGATAAATTATTAGAAAATGGATATATGGTTATTTCCTTTGATGGTCCTGCACACGGAAAATCTACTGGAAGAACTACAATGATGCCAGAATTTTTAAAAACAATTGAGAAAATAAATACAACATTTGGACCGTTTGAAGCTGCTATAGGACATTCTTTTGGAGCGACTAGTTTGTATAATGCAGCTTCTAATTTTCTTACTATAAAAGCATTGATAGCAATTGGTTCTGGTGATAAAATTTCCGATATTATTTCAAATTTCGCAAAAAACTTGTATTTAAAAGAAAAGTCGGCTAGGAAAATTCAATCTGGATTAGAAAATAAATGGATGATTCATATAGATGATTTTGCAAGTAGTACCGTTGCTAAAAATATTAAAATTCCTGTGTTAGTAATTCATGACAAAAATGATGGTGATGTTCCTGTAAGTTGTGCTTACAGAATTCGACAGAATCTTGAGAAGGGAAGTTTATTAATAACAAATGGTCTCGGTCATACAAAAATTTTGAGAAATAAAGAAGTAGTCAACAAAAGTGTAGAATTTATAATACAAAACGAATGAAAAAAATAATACTAGTAGTTTTTGTCTCCTTTTTAATAAGCTGTTCAGGGAACGCACAAAAATCAGAAAAAAAAGTTAGTAAAAAATATACAATTATAAAAACCACATCTGAATGGAAGAAACAACTAACAGATATGCAATATTATGTTCTACGAGAAGCTGGAACTGAAAGACCTTTTACTAGCTCACTTAACAACAACAAAGAGAATGGCACATATGTATGTGCAGCCTGTGAAACACCACTTTATAATTCTGATCATAAATTTGACTCTAGAACTGGATGGCCTTCATTTGATAGAGCTATCGTAAATAATGTGGAATTAGATGTTGACTATAAAATTGGAGTAGCTAGAACCGAATTAAAATGTGCAACTTGTGGTGGACATTTAGGACATTCTTTCAATGACGGACCTTCTAACACAACCGGAGAAAGACACTGTATTAACGGAGCTGCATTAAAATTTAAACAAAAAAATCAAACGGATAAGTAAAATCTCTGGAATAGTACTGACGTTTAACTAGTAAATCTTTTTTGAACAGTTGAATTAATAATAATAGATTCAAATCCTCCATCAAATTTATCTAATCTTTTTAACAAAAGCTTAGCGGATGTGATACCTACTTTTTTCCCATGTTGGTCTATAGTGGTGAGTTTCGGTGTCAGATGCTCCGAAATTACTCTACTTGCATAACCAATGATAGCGATATTTTTATTAATAAGTACTTCTTTTTTCTTTCCAACTCTATATGCAGCTAATGAAGATTCTTGATCTAAAGCCATGATAGCATCTATTTTTTTTAAATCAATTAATGAAGACAACTCATTTTCTAAATGTTCTTCAGAACCTTCTATAACTATAGAGTTTTGTTTGCTTTTTACAGCTGCTTCATATCCTTTTGTCCTTAATTTTCCAACATTCAAATTATTAATACTGGACACCAACGCAATACTTTTTCTTCCTTCAAAAATCAATTCATTAACTGCATTAAAAACAGCATTATAATCATCAACCAATACTTTGTCACAATTTATAGAATTAACAATTCTATCAACCATTAATAATGGAATGTCGTCTTCAAGAACAGTTAGGTGAGAAAAATCTTTTTTAATTTGTGTTTCTTCTGATACAGCTATAATAATGGCGTCAACAAGTCCATTAGATAATGTTTGTACGGACTGAACTTCTTTCTCATAAGATTCATTAGTAATACTAATAATGATGTTGTATTGAGATTTAGCAATCACACTATCTATACCTCTAAGAACTCTAGACATAAAGAAATTTTTAATACTTGGCAATACAACTCCTATAGTATTTGTTTTACCCGATTTTAAGTTAACAGCTAGTTTATTAGGTTTGTAATTGTGAAGCTTTGCTGCTGCTTTAATTCGTTCTTTGGTACTATCACTAATTTCATAACTATCATTTAACGCTTTAGAAACGGTAGAAATAGAAACCTCTAGAATTTTAGATAATTCTTTAATTGTGATATTTTTCTTCATTTATGATCCTGATATTATTCATGTAAAATACAATAAGATTTATCAATAAATAGCTTAAAGAACGTATTTTTATAAAAACCTCTTTTTTTTTAGTACTGCGTCAAAGTTAGATGAAATTTTTAATGTAACAAATGTATCACGTTAATTGTAACTATATATTCTAAAAATATGCGGGTAATATTTCAAAAATTTCAGTTTTTAATTATACTATTATCGTTTTTGTTTTTTTGGTTGTTTCATATAATTATAGATAACCAATGTTATTTCAGCTTTAGAACTAAAGAAAGATTAAGTATTCTTTTCTTTTAATAAAATGGCCCTATTTTTCTATATTTGTAACTTCTAAAAAAGCAACAGAATCCTATGTTTAATAATTTAAGTGAAAAGTTAGATAAAGCCCTACAAACCTTAAAAGGTCATGGTAAAATAACAGAGATTAATGTAGCAGAAACTTTAAAAGAAGTAAGAAGAGCATTATTAGATGCTGACGTTAACTTTAAAATTGCTAAAGATTTTACCAAAAGAATTCAGTTGAAGGCCATTGGTCAAGATGTATTAACGACCTTAAATCCAGGTCAGTTAATGGTGAAACTTGTGAAAGATGAGTTAACCGATTTAATGGGGGGTGATGTTGTAGGTATTAATTTAGGTGGAAATCCAACTGTAATTTTAATGTCTGGTTTACAAGGTTCCGGTAAAACTACATTTTCTGGTAAACTAGCAAATTTCTTAAAGACTAAAAAAGCTAAAGAAGTACTTTTAGTTGGTTGTGATGTATACAGACCAGCGGCAATAAATCAATTACAAGTTGTTGGAGAACAAATTGGAGTTGAAGTATATGCGGAGGTTGATAATAAAAATCCTGTTGAAATTTCTGTAAATGCTATCAAGCATGCTAAAGCCGTTGGTAAAAACGTTGTAATTATAGACACCGCAGGTCGTTTAGCTGTTGATGAAGCTATGATGAATGAGATTTCTAATATTCACAAAGCAATAAAACCTCAAGAAACATTATTTGTGGTGGACTCTATGACGGGTCAAGATGCTGTGAATACTGCAAAATCCTTTAATGATATTTTAAATTTTGATGGTGTAATACTAACTAAATTAGACGGTGATACTCGTGGTGGAGCTGCTTTATCAATAAAATCTGTTGTAGATAAACCTATAAAGTTTATTGGAACTGGTGAAAAAATGGATGCCATTGATGTATTCTATCCAGAGAGAATGGCTGATCGTATTTTGGGAATGGGTGATGTAATTTCTCTTGTAGAAAGAGCTCAAGAACAATATGATGAAGACGAAGCCAGAAAACTTCAAAAAAAGATTGCTAAAGACCAGTTTGGTTTTGACGATTTTTTATCTCAAATTCAACAAATCAAGAAAATGGGAAGCATGAAGGACTTAGTTGGAATGATTCCAGGAGCTGGTAAAGCAATGAAAGATGTTGATATAGATGATGATGCTTTTCAAGGAATTGAAGCTATTATCCATTCTATGACTCCATCGGAAAGAACGACACCAACCTCTATAAATGCCAGTAGAAAAAAGAGAATAGCCAAAGGTTCTGGTACTTCTGTTCAAGAAGTAAATCAATTGATGAAGCAATTCAATCAAATGAGTAAAATGATGAAAATGATGCAAGGTGGCGGTGGAAAAAAGATGATGCAAATGATGAAAGGAATGCAGTAATAACTGAAAACTAAAAAAATGATTTTACTAGACGGCAAAAAGACTTCATCTGATATTAAGGATGAAATTACATTAGAAGTTTCACAACTAAAAAAAGAGGGAAAAAAAACTCCACACTTAGCGGCAGTTATTGTTGGTAATGATGGAGCTAGCAAGACCTATGTTGGTGCCAAAGTAAAAGCATGTAATCGTGTTGGTTTTTTATCAACCCTTGTAGAACTATCAAAAGATACTTCAGAAGCATCATTATTATCCAAAATTGAAGATTTAAATAACGATGATGACATAGATGGGTTTATTGTTCAGCTGCCCTTACCAAAACATATAGATGAACAAAAAATACTGATGGCTGTAAATCCAGATAAAGATGTTGATGGTTTTCATCCAACAAATGTTGGTAAAATGGCTTTAAACTTACCAACTTTTATTTCTGCTACTCCATTCGGAATTCTTGAATTATTAGATAGATATAACGTTCAAACTTCTGGGAAACACGTAGTTGTTATTGGAAGAAGTCATATCGTTGGTAGCCCTATGAGTATTTTACTCTCTCAAAAAAGAAAAGTTGGAAATGCTACAGTAACCATTACACACAGTAGAACAAAAAATCTAAAAGAAATTACCTTACAAGCAGATATAGTTATAGCTGCTTTAGGAATACCTGAGTTTTTAACCGCAGACATGGTGAAGGACAATGTTACTGTGATAGATGTTGGTATTACTAGAGTTGAAGATACTACTAAAAAAAGTGGTTATCGATTGCTAGGTGATGTATCTTTTGAAGAAGTTTCAAAAAAATCTGCATTTATTACACCTGTTCCAGGAGGAGTTGGTCCCATGACAATTGCAATGCTTTTAAAGAACACTTTAATGGCCGCTAAAAGCAGAAATTAAAAAAAAATGATATCTTGTAGGAAATATCTTTCAATTGAACGATTTTTTTCTAACAGAAAACACAGATTTCATCCCTTTTTCTGGGCAACATTTTTGGGTTGTATTGATTGCCATTTCAATTGGTAGCTTGTTAATATTATGGGCAAAAAAACAGTCTGAACGAATTCAAATTATCACGGGAAATATCCTTGCTTTTTCAATTAGTTTAATAGTTATTTTTGGTTCTATATTAAATTTTTTTAAACCAGATTTTAATTATCAAGAAGATCTACCACTTCATTTATGTAGCTTTTTAGCAATCATATTACCAGTGCTCTCTTATACTAGGAAATATTTATTATATGAAGTTTTATTGTTTTTAATCTTAGCAGGAACCTTACAGTCATTAATTACTCCATCAGAATACAATTACCTAAACTTCATCTATTTTAGATATTGGTTTGTACATGCCGGACTGGTAATATTTATGTTGTATGCTACAATAGTATATGAAATGAGACCAACTATAAAGAGTGTGTTTAAATCATTTGTAGGAATGCAGGTATACATGGTTTTAATGTTGATTCTTAACTACATGATAGGATCTAACTATTTTTACACGAATAGAAAACCTGATGCTACTACATTATTGGATGTTTTTGGAGATTGGCCTCAATATATTTTTGTTGTAGAAATAATCATTATTCCATTTTTTTTATTAATCTATTTTCCATTCTATTTAGCTAGAAAAAAAACTTAAGCTTTTTCTCTGTTCACTAAATTTATAGAAAAAGCAGGCAGGCAAACTGCTAAATATTCACATTTCTGATCAAATGGATTTGAATACTGTACTCTTGTATTTTTTTCAATTTTTATAGACTGACCTGCTTCTAGAATAATCGTTTCACCTTCTATAATAAATTGTTTTTTGCCTTTTATAATGTAAGTGTATTCTTCAAATTTTGGAGTTTGAAAAGGTTCACTCCATCCTGAAGGAGCAATCATATGAGCAATACTAATCTTAGTATTGCCATCTGTTGCATTTCCAAAATGTTCTTCTATAATTTTACCGTCTGATGTAGGTACTATAAAAGGAGTATTTTGGATGATGAATTTTTTAGCCATATTAGAAAAACCAAACTATAAATGATTTAGTTTTAGCTAAATCAGGAATTTGCTCTAAAGTTACTTTCTGATTGCTAAATGCTTTTAAACCTAATTCTTGCTTATCTATTGCTATTGTGACATTTAATTCATCTATAAATAAAGTTGCAGAGGAAAAAGATGATTCTATTTTATTTATATTATTATTTGCTCTTATATCAGAAAAAGTTGTTCTGATATTTAAACCTGTCTTGGTTTTAAACCTATCGTCAAAAACTTGAATACTTTTAATAGTAGATGTAGAATCTAATTGCTCTTTTGGAACAATAGTCAATAAGTGTTTTCCTTCTTTACTATATATTAAATACTCATCATCATCTTGAAAATAATTATCTCCTAAAGCCCCTTCACTTAATTTCGAAACTATAGAGTCGTTTTTAAAAATTCTTGAAAGTTCTAGAATAGAGGTTTTAGCACTAAGATGGCCAACTTTTCCTTTTTCAATTACAAATTTCTCGCTATCTGTACAACCGTAAATTGACAACAATACGAGTAAAACGAGAGAACTAAAACTATTTTTTTTCATTGTTTTTTATTGAGAAATCATTATTAAACGATCAAATTTGCTACATCGTATTTAAATAACCTACTTAAATGTAAAGATATGAAAAGAATCAAATTATTAGATATTAAATTCTATTATCTATCTATCCAACTTTTAAATTCTTTTACACGTTCTCTACTAATGATAATCTCCATCTTAGTATAAGATTGCAATACCAATATAAGTCTACTGTTTGAATAAGCTATAATATCTTTAATTGCATTTACATGAATTATAAATGTTCTACTAACCCTAAAAAAAGAGGTTGGTTCTAATTGATCTTGCCAGTGTTCTAATGAGTTGTCAAGTAAATAATTTCTATTGGAATGTGTATGAATATATGTTGATTTATTTTCGCTGTAAAGGCATTCAATCTCATCTATATGAATAATTTTTATGTGCTGCCCTATTTTAATTGTAAACCTCTTTTTGTAATTTCTATCCAAGGGGTTTATCAAGAGTTTTCGTATCTCATTAATATTTACTTGAAGATCTAACTTTTTAGGATGTTGATGTTGGTACTTCTCTACTGCATTCTTTAATTCATCTTCATCTATGGGTTTTAATAAATAATCTATACTGTTTAATTTAAATGCTTTTAAGGCATACTCATCATAAGCCGTGGTAAATATAATAGCACTGTCTATCGTAACTTCTTCAAAAATTTCAAAAGACAAACCATCTGACAATTGAATATCTAGAAATATTAGGTCTGGCTGTTCATGGCTTTGAAACCAATGTATTGATTCTTCTACAGAGTGAAGCATAACTTCTGCTACTACTCCTAATTTATGTAACATTCTTTTTAACCTTCTAGCAGCAGGTTTTTCATCTTCTATGATAACTACATTCATCTTTCTTTTTTTATTTCTCGTTCATATATTCTTTAATTTTTTTGTCTTCCCAATCTTTATTCATAAATAAAAGGTTCTCTGAAAAAATATTATAGGAATGGAATGCAATAAAAATACCCCACCAAAACCAAAGAGAGAAGTTATTTCCTTCAAAAATAGCTTCTTCAAATGAATCTCCTCTATTAATGTCTTTTACAATTTTATAGATAGATAGCAATGAATTCACAACTATATAAATTGTTAAATGACTGTAATATTTTCTTAATTTTTCTACTCTTTTTTTAGCACGTAAATACCGTCCATCTAGTTCATTCTTATCTATATCCATTTTCTATTTATTTAAGATATTAGCGCTCCTTTCATCTTCTTGCTTCATTAATTCTCTAATTTTATTTTCTTCCCAAGAACTACCTAGAAGGTTTTTAAAACCAAAAACACTCAGCCAATGAAAAAAGATCCCAATACCCCAAAATAACCAAGTAGAATACACTCCAAAATTTGTGAATGCTTCTAATAGACTATCATTTCCATCATAAGTTAATCCAAAAATAATAACACCACTAATGAAAATATTGATTATCACATATATTAAAAAGTGAGAATAAAAACCTTTTATTTCTTTCACTCTTTTCTTTGCGTTTAAATACTGTTGTTCTTTTAAAAACTCCTTTTCCATTTTAATTTTTTTTATTTATTTTTTTTTATGTATTCTTCAATCTTCTTTTGCTCCCAAGCTTTTCCAAAGCCTATAGATTCTAAACCCAATACTTTTAACCAATGAAAAAACAACCCAAGTAAGTTCCCAAACAAAGCCCACCAAAACCAATGATAACTTGGGGTAAACTTCAGGTTAATAAATACCAGAAATGGAAGTAAAAACATCATAACTATTAGGTGAGAGTAAAATCCTTTAATTTCTTTTACTCTTTTTTGAGCATTTATATATATTGTTGCTCTTTACTGAAAGTTGTTTTCATAGGATTAAAATTTATCGTTAGAATTTTCCATCATTTCTTTGATCTTTTTTTCTTCCCAGTTACTTCCTAAGAATATTGAATAATTATTAGCAGCCAACCAATTGGAGACTAACCCTATACCCCACCCAATAATTGGAAACCAAAACCATTGAAATCCTGGAGAATATCTTAGGTTTATAAAAATTAAAAAAGGGATGATAATTACAAAAGAAGCTAGGCTTTTATAAAATTCTTTTAACTTTTCTACTCGTTCAACGGCTCGTATATATTTACTATTTTCTAAATTTTCTGAATAAATCATATTGTTCATTTTAATAAGGAGAGGTAAGCTCACCTTAAATATTTTTTTATTATTTTCTATGATTACATTTTTATCTGTAATTAACCCATACCTGTCTACAATATTCCTAAGGCCTACTCTAGTCCCTTGACCTATTGCTTGTTTTGGGTTGATGTTGTTTTCTATGATTAGATAATTATCCTGCTCATAAATTCTAATTGTTAATGGTTTTGAAGAAGAAACTACATTGTGTTTTACTGCATTTTCTAGTAGTAATTGTAGAGATAGAGGAACTATTTTTAGATTTTCATTCGTTATTGAAGAAGGTATTTCAAATTTAACAGCGTCTTCAAATCGCATTCCTAATAATTCCATGTAGGTATTCGCAAATTTTATTTCTTCTAATACTGGTATTAAGTCTTTGTTTCTTTGTTCTAAAACATACCTGTAAATTTTGGATAGTTTTGTTGTAAACTTCTCTGCTTTATAGGGGTTTTCTCCTATTAAAGATGTTAATACATTTAAACTATTAAATAAAAAATGAGGATCTAACTGGCTTTTTAAAGATTCAAACTTTGCAGTTTCTGTTTTAGCCACAATTTCTTGTTTAGTGCTTTCTTGAGTCATGGCAATTTTCCAATTAGTCATAAAAGCTTTGGCATGAAGAAATGAAGAAACCCCAAAAGAAATAATAATATAAAATAAATGAATAAAAAGACTAGAGCCTGAAAAAAACATAGCAATATCAGCTCCTCCAATAACAATCCATAACAAGTAGTTTATTCCTAAAACTATTGGAATTGTATAGATAATAGTTCCAATAATTCCTGCAGTAACTCTTTGTTTTGTTTGAGTTATCCAATCCCATTTAGTATTTAAATAATCATTTAAGAATCCGTTCCCAAAACCTATTCCATAAGAAAACATGGCAGAAGCTAAAAATGTTGAACCAATTCCTTTCAAAGAAAATTGTTGATAAACTATACTAAAAATTATGCCAAATAAGATGGTGAGTTTTAGACAAACTATAAAACCTTTTTTCATACTTCTTATGATCACAATGTTTTTTGGAGTATTCATCTTATGATTCTTTATTAATACCTCTTTTATAAAATTAAGTAAAGTTCTTTAATTATAAATTATATTTTTAAAACTTAATTTCTAGACTTACATCCTCTTTTATCACAGTAAATTTAGAATCCAAAAAAGAAGGAGGCCCAAAGTCCATATTATTATTTGAAGCCCCATAATCTTCTAAAGGCATTCCATTTTCGTTAAAATCCATCTTCCCATTATTATTCTTATCATGAAAACATATCACAGAATATTCACCTTGCGCTATGTTTTTAAAAGTAACAATACTTTTTCCTTTTATAATTTTTGCAGATGCGCCTTTTAAAGGTGTTTTCATAAAAGTTACTTGATCATATAAAGCAAAAGATACTTTTCCATTGTCAGTCGTTGCATTAACCACTGTTACTGTAATTTCTTGTTTCCCTGAAGTTAATAAACTACCTACAAAAACCATGGCTGTTGTTAAAATTGTTACTAAAATTTTCATCATTTTTTGTTTTAAATTTGTACTGAAATTAGTTCAGCACTTGTTAAGCATGGTGCAAATATGCAACGATGATAATACTCTAGAAATAATAAGATACTGAGTTGTATTTTTTTTAGGATGGATTGTAATCACAAGAATTTGAATCATATTTTTTTTATAATCTAAATACATACTTTTTAAAATCATAATTATCATTTAAAAAACCTAAAATTACTCTAGATTTGATTTAAACAAAATTTATTTTTGTTATTTTTAATATTAACTTTAACTACCTATTATGAAACAACTTATTATTTTATGTATGTTTTCTTTATTTGTTATTTCTTGTAATGAAAATAAAGAAGCAATGATTGCTTTTGAAGAAAATTCAAAAACCACAGATATACTTTTTAAAAGCTATGCTAATGAAGATGTTGACTATTCTAAATTTAATGAAAATGTTGTCTTTAAGGGAACATTACTTGGTTCTAAAGACTCATTAAGACTAGATGAAATTAAACAACTTCACAAAGAGTTTTTTAAAAAATATGACGTTAAGCATATGACAGAACTTAACTATTTACCAGGAGTAAATCCTGAAACGGGTAAAACTGATGGCTCTGTTAGATTGTATTATGATATGAAAGTTACAAGAACTGCAACAGATTCTACAGCTGAAAAATCAGTTATTATTCCTATTTATGAATCATTTGATTTTGACGAACAAGGAAAAGCATTATATGTTCAATGGTATTCTGATTGGACTGCTAACATAGCTTCTTTAGAAAAATAAATTACCTATCAAAAAATAAAGGAATAACTTCAAGTTAATTATTCCTTTATTTTTTTGTTACTTAAACTAATTCTGAATTTATGATGTAAGAGTCTTCAACAGTTATATTTTAGTAATCCTCTTAAACAAGGCCAATACAAAACGTAAGGGTGGCATTGATAGCATGATTTTTAAATCTTCAATAAAGCTAGTTTCTTCATCAAGAAATCTAAAAACATTTTTAAGTGAGTTTCTTTGAAATAATTTAGAAAATAGTTTAGAACCTAAATGATTGTGAGTAGATAGTACATCCAACATTAATAAGTCATAGAACCAAAATCTTGTTTTCTTTCTGAAGTTTATAAAATTATTCTCTGTTTTAAGAAAAGCTATCAGTTCTATGCTTTTCTTAGATGTATTCTTAAAGGTATATCCAGTACTGGCTTTTGTCCAGCCTCCAACAGTTCCAATGTGTAAAATATTTTTTGAATTTTCTTTCCAAAACTTATAAGAAGTCATGGGAATAATTCCTTTTTCTTTTTCAATAATGGTATACTCTGTAATAGATTTTGATGCAAGATATTTTTGCAATTCACGTTCATATTCTTCTTTTGATAAAACATCTTTAGAAAACAAAGTATATTCAAATAATGCTTTGTTTGGCGCTATTGGCAAAACATACATAAACCTTGTATTCTTTTTTTGATCAACAGTGAAGTCCATAAAGGTAGCAACCGAATCATCAAAATAATTTTTTTTAGTTTCTATAAACCATCCCGTAAAATGCTGTAATAAAATAGGAAACTCTTCTTGTTGTGTGTATTTTTGATCAAAATCAATACTGTTTATTAACTTAACTGCATCATATTGATTTGTTAAGGTCTTAACAGAAGCACCTTCTGCTTTTTGTTGAATGCTCACAACAGTAGCTTCAATAAAACTAATATTTTTCTTAGTAGCTATAAAACCCCATAATTTGTCATAGAACTTAGCACTTCTAATCATTTTATAAGCATAGGACTGTAGCGGTATTGTATTCTGATAAGAGTTGCTTTCAAATAGTATTTTTTTCCAAGATTTATAAATTAAATCATCCCACTCTCCGGTATCTTTTTCCCAAAAACACCAAGTTCTATCATTGGTAGTTTTTTTCTCTTTATCGATGATTAAAATTGACGCATCATCAAAAAAAGAATCTTTAGCCATTCTATAGGCAAGCATAAGTCCCGATGCTCCAGATCCAGTAATAATGTAGTCGTATTGTTGCATTAAACGATTAAAAAGGTGAAAAAGAAAATGATGATAGCAACAAATATATGAATAGATACTTTCTTATTTGTTTTTATCTTAATTCGATGATATAAATAATGTGCTATGCTACCTATGATGAACCAGGCTATATAATTTTTTAAAGGAATGATATTATTTTCAAATTCCCAAAAATCGAACCTCGGTGCAGACACTTCTATCATGATATCTAGTAACATCATTGTAAATCCACCAAGTAACGATTGAACAACTGTATTTTTATGAATTAATTTACTCAAATCAGCAGTAATTATTGTTAGTACTGCCCAATTAACACAAATCATGAAAGGGACACCGCCAATTTTAAATCCTAAATTTTCTCCATAAGAATATGAGCCGAAAATTAATCCATAATTAACACCTAGGTATTCGGTTATAAAACCAATAAAAAATGGTATTGAAAAAGCAAGTAGTAACTTCTTAGATACATCATCTATATTCCAAACAATCAGAATAACATACATAGATAGGTTTACGGGTGTTAATTTTAAAAACCAATCAGAATTAGATGATAAAATTCCTAGTATTCCGGAAATATTAAAGAGCCAAATAATAAAAATTGAGATTGCTATTTTATTTTTTGAAATCATGTGTTTTTTGAAATTAATTCAGAAACAATTTTTCCAGAGAGCAAACAAAGTGGAATCCCTCCACCCGGATGAACACTACCTCCACAAAAATAGAGGTTTGAAATTTGCTGACTAAAATTTGGATGTCTTAAAAAAGCTGCAAACTTATTATTACTAGAAGCACCATACAATGCACCTTGGTAAGAATTAGTTTTAGATTCAATTAATCTAGGGTCTAAAATAGTTTCAAATTCAATTAGATCTTCTAAGTCGATCTTTAGTGAATCAGATATTTTTTTTACAACGTCTGCTCTAACATTTTTTATTATCGCATCCCAATTTTGGCCTGTATTACTTGGAACATTTACCATAACAAACCAATTTTCACAGCCTTTAGGTGAATCGGATTTATTTTCTTTTGATGAAATATTTACATACACTGTAGGATCTTTATAAACTTCTTGTTTGTCAAAAATATAGTCAAATTCTTGTTTATAATCATCAGAAAAAAATATGTTGTGTAAATCTAATGTGGGAAACTCCTTTTTAATTCCCCAATAGAATATTAAAGCAGAACTAGACCTTGGTTGTTGTAAGGTTTTTTCTGGTGGTTTTTGATCTTTTAATAATGTTCTGTAAGTTGGAACAACATCACTATTAGAAATAATATATTCAGCAAAATAATCTTTAGTATCTATAGAAATTCCAATTGCTTTTTTATTCTCGACAAGAATTTTATCAACCTTAGAATTAAAATTAAACTCTACACCCAAATCAATTGCTAATTGATAGATACTCTGTGTTATTGAGTGCATTCCTCCTTTTGGAAAAAAAGTGCCGTAATACTGCTCTAAATGAGGAATCATAGACATAATTCCAGGTGTTTGATAAGGAGATGAACCATTATAAGTGGCAAATCTATCAAATAACTGAACTAATCTTGAATCCTTAAAGCAGTCAGCATTGTAATCATGTAGGGTTGTATTGATATCTAAACTATTTACATTGAATACTGCTGTAAGAGTATCTTTTGAAAAATATGTAGATAATTTATGTAATGATTTTTCTAAAAATAATGAGGATGTTAAGTCATACTTTTTTTTACTTTTCTGAAAGTAATTCACAAGTTCATCTTCATCAACATCAAAATTTTTTGCTGCAGACATAGCAAATTTATTGACATCTGACAAAGCTTTAAAAGTGGTTCCGTCTTTATAGAAATAATGGCAAACAGTTTCTTTTTTTTTATAGGAGAAATAATCTTTTATGTTTTTTTTTGAAACCGTAAACAATTCCTCTACAAATTGTGGCATTGTAAATAGAGAAGGTCCCATATCAAACCTATAGCCATTTTTTGAAAAATCTGTTAACTTACCTCCTGGATACTCATTGGTCTCAAAAACAGCAACCTGAAAGCCCTCATTTTGAAGTCGAATTGCTACAGATAATCCAGCAATTCCAGCACCAATTACGATTGCTTTCTTTGGGATTTTTTCATTCAAACTTATTTTCTTTTGGTTTTTCTAAAATATTTAAAAGGAACAAATAGCATTCCAAAGCATTCACCATCTTGTTTCATTAACTTTTTATGATGAATTTTATGTGCTTTTCTTAGACCTAATAAATACCTGTTTTTTGTGTGTTTAAACCACTTAAATCTTTGATGAATTAAAACATCATGAACTAAGAAATAGGCAGCACCATAAAACATAATACCAAAACCTACGGCAGCCAAAAAATACTGCTGCTGTTCTAATCCAACATATATAGATAATGAGCTTGGCAGAGCAAAAATGATAAAAAACAAGTCGTTTTTCTCAAATAAATTTTTATACTTTGGTTGGTGATGATCTTCATGTAAATACCATAGAAATCCATGCATCACAAATTTGTGAGTACACCAAGTTATTCCTTCCATTAATAAAAAAGTAACAAACGATGTTAAGATTAATAGCAGCATTAAATCATGTTTAATTTGTACTTCACATAACTTCTAGCCAGTAAATTTATTTTCATTGGATCAGATATCCTAACCCTTGTTTCAATAATTTCTGAGGAAGGAACGCTGTTTAATTTCTTTAAAAGCCTTCTATAATATCTGTAAGCCATGTAAACTCCAAACTTAGCTTCTACTGGTAATTTGAGAATACCATGGTTAAAAGCAAAATCAAAATCATCTTCAATTTCTTGAATAATCAGGTGTTTAGACTCTGTGTCTAAAGAAGTTAAATCTACATTCGGAAAATAAGAACGGTTTAGTAATTCAAAATCATCTTTTAAATCTCTTAAAAAGTTTACTTTTTGAAATGCAGAACCTAAACGCATGGCTGCATCTTTTAATTCGTTGTATTTTTCATCATCACCATCAACAAATACCTTTAAGCACATTAAACCAACAACATCTGCTGAGCCATATATATATTCATTATACTCTTCTTGTGTCTCGTATGCAGTTTTTGATAAATCTGCCCGCATACTTTTTAAAAAAGACTTTACAAGATCATCAGTTATGTTATATCTTTTTACAGTAGCTTGGAAAGAATTTAAAATAGGATTTAAACTGATACCATTCTCAAGTGCCTTGTAATATTCCTTCTCAAAATCATCTAATAACTCTTCTTTTTTATAATCATGAAAAGTATCTACAATTTCGTCAGCAAAACGAACAAAGCCATAAATATTATAGATTGCAGATCTAATGGTTGGAGACAACATTTTTACAGCCAGTGAAAATGAAGTACTGTATTTTTTTGTAACTAATTTACTAGTATCAAAACTAACCTGATCAAATAATTCCTTCATTATACTCTAGTTTTTTGTATTAATTCAGCTGTGATTTTTCCAGAAATTAATGAAGGGGGAACACCAGGTCCAGGTACGGTAAGTTGTCCAGTGAAATATAAATTTTTCACTTTCTTACTTTTTAATTTTGGCCTTAAAAAAGCAGTTTGTAACAATGTATTAGCCATTCCATAAGCATTACCACCATAAGAATTATACTCTTTTTTAAAATCATTAACACAAAATGACTCTTTAAAAATAATACTGTTTCTTACCTCTTGATTGGTTATTTTCTCAAATCGATCCATAATCATATGAAAATATTTACTTCTTAATTCTTCAGTATCTTCTAAATCTGTTGCTAAAGGTATTAAAAAGAAACCATTTTCTTTGCCTTCTGGTGCAGAATTAGGATCTGTTAAAGATGTGAAATTAGCATAAAAAAGGGGAGCTGTAGGCCATTTTGGATCATCATAAATTTCAACAGCATGTTTGTCAAAATCAGTGTCAAAAAACAAGTTATGATGATTTACATTTTTTAATTTTTTATCAAATGCTACATAAAACAGCAGAGATGAAGGAGCAAATGTTTTCTTAGACCAATAAGATTCTGAATATTGTCTATACTGTTGATCTAGTAATGTTTCTGTATGATGATAATCAGCACCACTTAATACTAAGTCAGTACTAATATTTTGTCCGTTTACCTTTAGCCCAGTAACTTTTCCATTTTTAACAGTTATTTTTTCAACATCGCTGTTGGTTTCAAAAACAACACCCAACTCTTCAGCTAACTTTTTCATTCCCTCAACAACACTATACATACCACCTTCAGGATGCCAGGTGCCTAGACCAAAATCAGCATAATTCATGAAATTATAAAATGCTGGAGTATTGCTTGGTTTAGCGCCTAAAAATAAAACAGGAAATTCAAGAATTTTTATAAGTCGTGGGCTCTTTATTTTTTTTCGCACTTGTCTACTAACTGTTGAAAAAAATTGACCTACTCTAGCTACAGTTGTTGGTGTCACTAATTCTAATGGAGATACTCCAGGATTGTATACTAAATCTTCAATAGCAGTTTCATAATTCTCTTTTGCAGAGCTAAGAAATTTCATCAGATGCTTGGAACTTCCTTGCTCTTCAGCTTCAAACATTTCATAAATATCATCTAAGTTCCCTTCTACAGTTAATGAATCTTCTTTGCCAAAGTATACTTTATAGGCTGGGTCTAATTTTTGAAGTTGATAGTAATCAGATGGTTTTCTACCAAAATCAGCAAAAAAACGCTCAAAAACACCAGGCATCCAATACCAAGAAGGACCAATATCAAAAGTAAAACCATCTTTTTTAATCTGTCTAGCTCTACCTCCTACATCATTATTTTTCTCTAATACAGTAACCTTATAACCCTTTTTTGCCATATAGCAAGAAGCTGCCATTGAAGAGAATCCGGAACCTATGATATAAATGTTTTTATTCATGTAGTTAATTGTGTTTAACAAATATAATTATAAGCTGAACAAAACAAGTGACTATCACTAAAATTATAATTCTTTTAACAGTTCAGAAACTGTCGGATAAACTGAAATTTGAGACTGGAATTTATGACTACTGAAATTCATTGCTTTTTTACCAATTGCAATTAGTGAATGATTGGAGTTTTTTAAAATAGCATCTAACTCAGCAAAATAATCAGTGATTTCATGATCATAAGGTTTAACTGTCATGGATGTAATAAAACAGATGTTTTTATTTACTTCAAAAAAGTAGTTTAAATTATCTAGAGGTAAGCTTTGACCTAAGTAAATCGTATTTTGACCTCTTAGAGCCAATTCATAATTTAAGTATAAAATGCCTAAATCGTGAATCTCATTTTCTGGTAAGAATAACACATATGTTTTATCATTGACAGTTCCGTTATATTGAATTTTTTCTGTATTTATTTGAATTTTTTGAGATATTAAATTGGATATAAAATGTTCATGAGCTGGTGATAAAGTATCTGTTTGCCATAATAAACCAATATGTTCTAAAAAAGGAATAAAAGTTTCTTTAAATACGTCTCTAAATGTTTTTTCAGAAAGTAGCTTATTATAGGTATTGTTAAAAAGTGTTTTATCAAATTTAAACATTGATATTTTAAAAGAATTTATAGAGTCTTCTGAATACGTTTCATTAAAAGCCAGTTCCTTTGTGTTTAAAGAAATACTTTCATCAGACATTTCTGCAATTTTAGATATCTTATAATTATTGTTATTTAACAAAACAATATTTAAAAGTTTTTGTAAATTTTTGTGAGAATAGTGTCTAATATTAGTCTCTGTTCTTTCAGGTGACAATAAATTATATCTTTTTTCCCAGATACGAATTGTATGAGCCTTAATTCCAGAAATATTTTCCAAGTCTCTAATTGTAAAATATTTTTTAATATTATCCATAGGATAAAGTTTATTTTAAGACAAAGGTAAAAAAAATATTAAGTTTACAAATAACTTAAATTCTGTAACTTTTTAAGTAAATTATACACTAATAGATGAAACTAATAAAGTAGTGCAAAAAGAATTAGAGAAAAAGTTTTTGAATGATTTTGAAAAAAATCAAAATATTGTTCATAAGGTCTGTAGAGTATATACTACAAACCAAGATCAACACAATGATTTATTTCAAGAAATCACTATACAAGTTTGGAAAAACTATTCGAAGTTTAGAGGTGAAGCAAAATTTAGCACATGGATGTACAGAGTTGCACTAAACACAGCTATTTCTTTATACAGAAAATCAACTCGTAGTATTAAAACTCAAGACTTTGATGATGTTAGTTTTAAAATTAAATCTATTGATTATGATGACACAAAAGATCAACAATTAAAAGCTTTATATACTGGAATTAGAGGATTAAGTGATATCGAAAAAGCTTTAATATTTCTATATCTAGAAGACAAACCCTACAAAGAAATTGCTACAACATTAGGTATTACTGAGGTAAATGCTAGAGTGAAAATGAACAGAGCTAAGGATAAACTAAAAAAATCATTAAACTCTTAAAAAGAATTATATGGATTTAGCAAACTATAAGAAAGTCTGGAAAGACCAGCCAGAGGAAAAAAATAAAATTTCTTCTTTAGAAATTTATAAAATGACACAATCTAGATCTATTTCTATTGCTAAATGGATATTCATGATTGGATTAATTGAATTTATTTTTTGGTTTTTTATCAATTATTTGGCTACCAAAAACGGAGTTCTTAAACCCTACGAAGAACTTAATTTAATGACCTTTTTAAATTATACTAATTATCTTCAATACATAGTAGTTGTTTTATTTCTTTTACTGTTTTATAGAAACTTTTCCTCAGTTTCTGCTGTTGATAACACCAAAACACTGATGAAGAAAATTTTACTTGTTCGAAAAACTGTCAAATGGTATGTATACTATAATCTAATAAGTGTCGTAGTTTTTTCTATTATTCTAAATATTTTGATTTTTAATTCACCAAACGCTTTAAGCGTATTATATAATATTAATTCCTCATCAATAGATCAAACACAGATGATAACTATCATTATTATAACTCAAGTTGTTATGATTGTTCTAATGTTACTAATATTATGGCTATTCTACTACTTGCTCTATGGCATTCTTTTAAAAAAATTAAATAAAAATTACTTAGAGCTAACAAAACTGAGTGAAATATAATAAAAAAGCCTCTGAATTTTCAGAGGCTTTCGTTTTTCTAGAATCCTTTTAATTCATAGAGTAATTTTTCCAACATATTATCTGTAAAATCTAAATGTGTGACAATTCTAATTTTTCCATCACCCATGGGAGTTAATAAAATATTTTTTTCTTCCATTTTAGAAATAAAATCGTCTGCATTTAAATGATCTTTTACATAAAAGATAATAATATTTGTTTCAACAGGTTCTACCTTTTTTATATAAGATAAAGTATTTAAGACCTGTTCAATATCTTTTGCTTTTTTATGATCATCAGCTAAACGCTCTATATTATTCTCTAATGCATATATTCCAGCAGCTGCTATAAATCCTACTTGCCTCATTGCTCCACCAAATAATTTTCGAATACGAAGTGCCTTTGCTATGTGTTCTTTTGTTCCTAGTAATATAGAGCCGACTGGAGCGCCCAAGCCTTTAGATAAACAAATTGAAATGGTGTCAAATAACTCACCATATTGTTTTGGAGTTTCATTCTTTGCCACTAACGCGTTAAACAACCTTGCTCCATCTAAATGGTAGTCTAAATTGTTATCTATACAAACTTGTTTAATTTTTTTCAGCTCTTCAAATTCCCAGCATGCTCCTCCACCTTTGTTAGTTGTATTTTCTACACAAACTAAACTAGAATATGGGACATGAATATCAGCTCTTCCTGCTGAGGCAACCTTTAATTGCTCAGCCGTAAACATTCCTCTATCTCCATCAATCAACTTACAAGAAACTCCTGAGTTAAAAGCTGCACCTCCACCTTCGTAATTATAAACATGTGCCCACTTATCACAAAACAACTTATCACCTGGTTGTGTATGCAGTTTTATTGCTGTTTGATTTGCCATGGTTCCGGAAGGAAAAAACAAAGCATCTTCCATTCCAAATAAACTAGCTGCCATTTCCTGAAGCTTGTTAACAGTAGGATCACTTTTAAAAACATCATCTCCAACATCAGCACTCATCATAGCATCTAACATGCTGTTTGTTGGTCTAGTAACTGTATCACTTATTAAATCTATCTTCATATTTTAATTATTTCCAATAGGAGATCCGTCTGGGATTTTAGGACTTATTGATTTTTTAAATTTTGTAGGATGCTTTTTAAAATCAGAAATCATTTTTATCATTTCTTGATGATAAATTTTTTGAAGCGCTATTTCCTTGGAATTTTTTTTGCTTTTTAAATCTTTTAAGATTACTCTAATTTTATCAATTTTATTATTTACGATTGCATTTACTTGCCAATACACATCTTTATTTGATGACAAGTAAAATAATTGATTCAATACTTGATAATTTACGATGTTTTGTAATTCTTGATAATATGATCCTTTATAGGATTTTTGAAATGAATTTAAAATTAGTTTATCCAACACCTCTACCAAGCCTAATTGACTATTATCTAAGCTTTTATGCTGCACCATTCTTGTAACTCTCTCTGGGTGTAATAATAACTCTAAAGTCATAGTAGAGGTAGTTTCTACTGCTCCGAATGGATCAAAAGCAACTCCTGTTTTACTTTTAAAAGACTCTCTGGTTCTTCCATAGCTAAAAGCTCTGGGAGGAAATAAGTTTAATAAATTTTCAGGAATAGCAATTTCTTCAATATTCAAGGTTTTTAAAACAGATGCTAGTGCCTTACGTTCGGTTTTACCATCTACTCTCTTAACGATACTATTTCCATCACCCTTGAGAGCATAGGTGTAATCTAACCCCCCTATTACTTTCGTTACTCCTTCTGTTTGATATCTGTGAAAGAAATATAATGGAACAAAGACATCTTCTAAAACAGAATACGGTTGATTTGTTTTGATATTGTCTTTAGAAAAATTTTCAATCGCATATTTTCTAATCGCCAAAACATTTTCTAATTCATTAGCAACATTTGCCCCATTGTCCCATAAATGAGCAAAAGCGTGCGCGCTTCCCTGAGGTCTTGCATCTTGGTCAGTAATAAAGCGTGCGCCATTTTTAAAAGCATCATTCAAAAGTTTTTTTAAACGGACATCATTATCTACCGTAAAATCTGAATAAGAATAATTAATTGCAACTTTATCCCAATCTCCAATTTTAGTATCATATGCATTTGTAAAATCTATTTTTCCGTCTTTTAAAGACAATGTTGGATGTGGGTAATCCATAACAGAAGATCTACCTTTAGTACTTGCAGCGAAATTATGAGCTAGTCCGATAGTATGACCTACTTCATGAGCAGACAATTGTCTAATTCTAGCCAAGGCCATTTCTAAAGCAAACTGATCGCTTGTATCATCATTAGCGTAAGGAGCTTGTAATGCTTGAGCTATTAAAAAATCTTGACGAATTCGTAACGAACCTAAGCTAACATGCCCTTTTATAATTTCTCCAGTTCTTGGATCTGAAACAGAGCTCCCATAACTCCAACCTCTAGTAGATCTATGTACCCATTGGATTACATTGTATCGAATATCTAGAGGATCAGCACCTTCTGGAAGCATTTTTACTTGAAAAGCATTCGTATATCCAATAGCCTCAAATGCTTGATTCCACCATCTAGCTCCCTCTAACAATGCAGAACGAACTGGTTCTGGAGTTCCCCTGTCTAAATAATAAATAATTGGTTCTACAGCTTCACTTTTAGTTGCTGTTGGATTTTTCTTTTCTAACCTGTGACGATAAATAAATCGTTTTGTGATAGATTCATTTACCGGTGTTGCATAATCTAAATATGATATCGAATTAGATCCTGACCTTGGATCAAATTTTCTTGGAATATATTTATTGTCTGGTAACTCAATAAAAGAATGGTGTTGATTAACAGTAATTAAAGATGATGTAGGTGTTACACTTCTAATATTAGAACTTTTTGGCACACCTTTAAATGTTAGTATTATATCAAATTCTACATTTTCAGGAAACGCTTTTGTTCTTTCTAAGTTTACAGCACTTTTACTTTTATCTAAACTATAATTTCCTTGCTTTTTTGCCGATAGTCTCCCTTTTACACCATGTGCATCAATCATAAAAAAAGAAGTAGCGTCTACCAGGTATTTTCCTTCTGTGGTTTCTTTAATCAGAAAACCATGAAGTACTGATTTTGCAAAAGCTTGTTGAACAGATTTTTTTTCTTCTATATTATCAGTTATCGCTCGGTAATCTTGGTTAGGCTGAATCAGTAATAATTTATTTCCAGCTTTGGTAAACTTTACAATACGTGTATTTCCTAATTGACCTCTATCTAAGCCTATATCATTTGAACCTATTCCTTCAGAAAGTGAATTTACATACAAAAACTCTTGGTCTAGATTTTCTACTTCTAAAAATATTTTATCAGAACTCTCATCGTAATAAAAAGTAAAATATCCTTCGAATTTAGTTATACTCTTGGTGTTTTTAAAAAATTGTGCAGACCCTTGAATCGAAAAACTCAAAAGAAGAAATGCAACGATAATTTTTTTCATATTTATTGTATTTGAAGAGTTGTAAAAATACAATAATTAATAAAATAAAAATAGTGCTTAGAATTAAATTGAGTGTCCTATGTGATGCTCGTTATTTTTTAGACCAGTCTACTTTGAACTCATGCTTTAGAAGGTACTCTTTCATTGTATGAATATCTGTTTTTGCTGTCAAATCCGGCACATGTTCAGCAAGTGGAATTCCTTGCATAGAATCTGAATACTCCTCAATCATTTTTAATATAGCTGTTGGTAGCTCTTTTTCATTCCTTTTTGGATGAATTTTACAATCTTTTAAGAAAGGATAAAACATGATTCCATCAAATAAAAAAATATTCATACTCACTCTAAATTTACCTTCATCATCTTTAAAAACATCCAATAACTCAAGTTGTGGTTTTTCTATAATATCAACTAGAAATTTTTTAGGAGTTGTTTTGGTAAGTGCAAATCGTTGAATTCTCTCCAGAGAATATTGAAGAGCATCTCTATCGTAATTAATAAACGCATTACTATGTGTGCTTTTTCGTAAAAGCTCAAAAGCCTTTACACTATATAAGTTATCACAATTACATACCACAAATTGACACTTTTGTAAATTAGAATATTGTTCTAGAGCCTGACAAACAGCATCTGCAGTTCCAAAGGGTTTTATTCTTCCTTGAGGAATGTGTTGATAAACAAATGAAATTGTTACTCCATGAAAAGTATTACCGGACCTTTGCTTGCCATAATACGTTTTAAAAAGAACATCATCTTTTCCTACAACAATATAGATATTCTTAAAGCCAGCTTGTTTAGCATTACTCAAAACATAATCTAACATAGGCCTATCATTTATTAAAATTAATGCCTTACTTCTAGAGTTTGCTTGTTCTGTACTATTTTTTGATAGTACATTAGAAGATGATTTTTTCATTCTAGAAGAAGCTCCTCCAGCAAGTATGATAAGATGATCTGTCATAAATAGCTGTTGTTTTTTGAATAATAAATAGCTACCGGATACGCATTTTTTGCACCGGCTTTCATAATGGAATTTATAACCTGCTGTTGGTTTTCTATGGATGTTAACGCACAAATACTTCCTCCGCCTCCAGAACCAACAATTTTTGCTCCATAAGCCCCAGCTTTTAATGCAGCGTCTATCATAGCATCTATTTTAGGAGTTGTAATCTTCAAAATATCTTTAAGTACGGTATGGTGTGCGTTCATTAAATCACCTATTAATTGATAGTTTAACGATTCTTCATTTAATATAAGTAATGCTTCTTTGGTGATCAGATGATTTTTTACAGCAGCAAAAAAAAATGGTTTTAACTCTTTAGACAATAGGTCACTATAGTTCTCTACATCCAACAGAGTTGCATCGGCTATGTTAAAAGTTGCATAGTGCTTTTGAACTGTTTCAATAGAACTAAGTGCCTTCTCCTTTAAATCGCCTAGTAAGCCTAGGGTGTTTTTAGGAATTCCAGATTCACCAACAACCAAGCCTTCTAACAAGCTATCTATTTTTGTAAAACTAGTAGTTTCATTTGTTTGAAGAAAGATCATTCCTCCTAATGCAATGGTATACTGATCCATTTTACCTCCTGGAGAATTGTGTTCTAACACTTCAGACTCATGAGCAATTTTAGCAATTAATTCATGAGTAACTTCTTGAGAGCATCCAAAAGTTTTTAGTAAAAATCGAGTCCAAGCAATTACGATAGCAGATGAGCTTGAAAGCCCAGCGTTGATTGGTATTTCTCCTCTTAATGTTACCGTGTGTCCTATGTCTGGAAAACATCCATAACGTTTCACTACTCGAATGGTTGATGCAAAATGATCTCCAGGCTCTAATCTATCAAAATTCTCATGTATTGAAAAGCTACGAGAAGTTTTTAGATCTGGCATTATTAAATGAAACATTTCTGATTCATTAGAAATGGCAGAAACTTCTACAAAACGATTAATTGCGCAAGCTATAATAGGCAACCCTAAATAATCTTGATGATCTCCAAACAGGCAAATTCGCCCAGGGGCTTTGTACATAACTTCTAAAGTTGTTCTCATATTTAGTGAGAATCTTTAATCCAGTCATACGGTTTGCGAGTTACCCATAAACCTCTTGTAAAATCTGGAAAGTTTTGAGGCTCTCCATTGTTTTCTATTGAAAGTTCAGAAAGCGGTGTAATGGCACTCCAAGCAGCAGCATCATATGCGTCTAATGGTGGTGCTATATTTTGCTTTGCAGATTCTACAAATGCATTCAATACAAAGAAATCCATTCCTCCATGTCCAGATCCTTGAGCGTATTCACCATATTTTTTCCATAGAGGATGATCATATTTCTCTAACCATGGTTTTGCCTCGTCCCAACGATGGGGTTCTGAAATTCCATCTATATAAATTCTACTCCCGTCAACTTCCCAAAGACCTTCACTTCCCTGAACACGAAAACCAAGAGAATATGGTCTAGGAGAATTACAATCGTGAGTCACTATGATTGTTTCTCCGTTAGCAGTTTCTATTGTAGACGTGATGATATCTCCTTGTTTAAATTTTAATTTTGCATTTGGATGGTCTGCACCTCCATTATCAACAATATATTTGTTTAAACCAACAGCTTTAGTAGCATGAGAGGTCATCGACATAAATCGATTCCCTTTATTTATATTACACATAGTAGCAATAGGCCCAACACCATGAGTTGGATAGACATCTCCATTACGAAGTAATGAATGTTGTGTTCGCCATTTCGATTCTGAAATCCCTTTTTCTCCAAACTCTACTCCTTTTCCATAGGGTGTAATTCCGTCATTTAATTTTACAAAGCGTAAATCATGTTGATAGCCACAGCGAAAATGAAGCAATTCACCAAATACATTTTGTCTAACCATATTTAATACAGCCATAATATCGCGACGATAATTTACATTTTCTAAAATCATCAAATGTGATCCTGTTTGTTCATGTGTATTCACTAAATCCCAACATTCCTCTATTGTATTTGCTGCAGATACTTCTACACCAGTATATTTTCCTGCTAGCATAGCATCTTTGGCCATACGCGTATGCCATAACCAAGGTGTCGATATAATTACAGCATCTATAGAAGCATCCTCTAATAGATTTCTGTAATCTAATGTATCTTTTCCATAAGTTTTGGGTGATATCTGTCCTGCTTTTTTTAGAAGATCTAAGCAAATATCAATTCTTTTAGCATCTATGTCACAAATAGCAGAAATATGAATGTCGTTACGTTGCAATAAATTACTAAGATGATTAGTACCTCTTAGCCCAACCCCAATAAGAGCTACGTTTAATTTTTCTTTACTTGTGTTTGACATGCCAAAAGCCATATTTGGAGCTAAAGTCAACCCTGCTCCTAGCAAAGCTGATGTTTTAACAAAGTCTCTTCTTGATTTCATTAGTTGATGTTTGTTCATAAAAATAACTATAAATTTTATTGTATGGTTCAATTAAATAAAAAAAGAGCTGTAATGTAACTTCTTTCAAACTAAGATAGAATTATAAATACCAACTTAAAAAAAATTATTTAGTGGCAGAGAAAAACATTTTTCTAGTAATCTCTACTGATTTAACAAAAGATAACTATTGTATTGTATAAATCTAATTTAACTTCTGAGTTGCGTTTGCTTGCTTTCACTTTTTTCGAGTATTTTTGTGGTATACTATGGTAACACAAGAACAACTCAAAAATCTTTCAGAAAGAGTCTCTAAATTAAAAGGCTATTTAGAAATCGACAAAAAACTGATTGAAATCTCAAATGAAGAAGAGAAAACAGCAGATCCAAGTTTCTGGAACAATCCAAAAGAAGCAGAGGTTTTAATGAAATCTCTTCGTTTTAAGAAAAAATGGGTAAATGATTATAACAAAGCCGTTTCTTTAGACGAAGACTTACAGGTACTGTTTGATTTTTATAAAGAAGGAGAAGTTGAGGCTACCGAAATGGAGCAACAATATGAAAAAACTTCCTCTGTTATTGAAGATATTGAGTTTAAAAATATGCTTTCTGAAGAAGGTGATAGTTTTAGTGCTGTTATTCAAATAACTGCTGGGGCTGGTGGTACAGAAAGTTGTGATTGGGCAGAAATGTTGTTTAGGATGTATTCTATGTGGTCAGAAAAACAAGGATTTACATTAAAAACACTCAATTATCAATCTGGAGATTCTGCTGGAATTAAAACGGTTACTATAGAAGTTGATGGAGATTATGCTTTTGGATGGTTAAAAGGAGAAAATGGTGTGCATCGATTGGTTAGAATCTCTCCATTTGATAGCAATGCCAAAAGACATACATCATTTGCTTCGGTTTATGTATATCCGGTTGCTGATGATTCTATTGAAATAGAAATAAACCCTGCTGATATAGAAATTACTACTGCTAGATCAAGTGGTGCTGGTGGCCAGAATGTTAACAAAGTTGAGACAAAAGTTCAGTTGACACACAAACCAAGTGGAATTCAAATTTCTTGTTCTAACTCTCGCTCACAACATGATAATAGAGCGACTGCTATGAAAATGTTAAAGTCTCAATTATATGAAATTGAACTGCAAAAACAACAAGAAGCAAGAAACGATATTGAGGCTGGTAAAATGAAAAACGAATGGGGAAGTCAGATTCGTAACTATGTAATGCACCCTTATAAACTTGTAAAAGATGTTAGAACGGCTCATGAAACCGGTAATGTAGATGCTGTTATGGATGGAAATATCAATGCATTTTTAAAAGCATTTTTAATGTTAAACGGACAGAAAGATCATTAATCACTATCTTAAAATTTATAAATGATAAAAATATATCATAATACTCGTTGTAAAAAATCTAGAGAAAGTCTAGAGATTCTTAAAGAAAGTGGTCAAAAATTTAAGATTGTAGAGTATCTAAAAACTACGCTATCTTTTAATGAATTGAAGTCAATTATTGATTTATTAGACATTACACCTATTGAATTAATTCGTAAGAATGAAGCCATTTGGAAAGATCATTACAAAGGAAAAATCTTAGGTGATGATGAAATTATTTATTTAATGATAGAACACCCAAAACTAATTGAGAGACCTATCGTTATCAACAAACAAAAGGCAATTATTGGTAGGCCTCCTGAAAATATAAAACAGGTACTTTAATCATTTTTCTTTAACAGAATATTAACTACCACTCTTTAAACTTAGTAAGACATTTACAGTCGAAGTTAAAACTATCGACTCTAATGAATAAAACTAATGTGCTTTTTGCAATTTTTGCAATTACTCTCTTAAGTGCTTTTAGTCAAAAGCCTAAAAACCCTCAAATTACTATTACAGGTATCATTATCGACTCTAACACCAAAGAGCCTCTAGAGTACGCAACCGTGGTTTTAAAGGATGTTAAAACAAAACAACTTAGCGGAGGTATTACTGACGAAAATGGAAATTTTAATGTTAAAGCAAATCCCGGAACTTACGATATAAGTTTTGAGTTTATTTCTTTTAAGACGGTTACTATATCCAATAAGTATATTGATAAATCATTAGATTTTGGAACTATTAAACTTTCAGAAGACTCCAACACATTAGACGAAGTTGTAATTATTGCAGAAAAATCAACTGTAGAAATACGCTTAGATAAAAGAATTTACAATGTAGGGAAAGACATGACCGTAAGAGGAGGATCTGCCTCTGATGTTTTAGATAATGTTCCCTCTGTTGATGTTGATGTAGAAGGGAATGTAAGTTTAAGAGGTAATGAAAATGTTAGAATATTAATTGACGGAAAACCCTCTGCGTTGGTTGGGTTGAGCGGAACGGATGCTTTACGTCAATTACCAGCAGATGCTATTGAAAAAGTTGAGGTGATTACCTCACCATCTGCTAGATATGATGCAGAAGGTACCGCTGGTATTTTGAATATTATACTCAGAAAAGGTGTTGCAACTGGCTTAAATGGTTCCATAAATACCACCATAGGAAATCCGACCGAATATAGAGTTGGATCAAATATTAACCTTAGAACCAAAAAGATAAATTTTTTTACCAATTTAGGATACAGAAACAGTTCTGGGCCTGGAGAATTTTTCACAAATCTTTCTACTCTTGAAAACGGAATTATAAACAGCTCACGAATAGAAGATAGAAAGTTTGAAAGAAACAGAGATGGGTATAACATCAATTTAGGGTTGGAATATTTTATAAATAAAAAAAGTTCAATCACTGGAACATATTTTTTTAGGGATTCAGACAACAAAAACCTATCTACTAATAACATTCGTATTTTTGATGCAAACGGTTTATTGAACGCATCTGATATTCGTGTGCAGGATGAAGATGAAATAGATACAACATCACAGTTTTCATTGAACTACACCAACAATATCAACAGTAGTGGACATAAGTTAACAATAGATTTTCAATATAGTGATAGTCAAGAAATAGAAACAGCTTTCATTAATGATTCGTTGGCTTTAGAGAATAATATAACTACAGAAGACTCTAAGAACACACTCATACAAACTGATTATGTCTTGCCAATAGGTGAAAATACACAATTTGAAATAGGGTATCGAGGAGAATTTGAAGATCTAACCTCTAATTTTTTAGTGACAAGAACTCCTGCTCTTGATTATAATCCTTCAAATAACCTTGTTTTTAAACAACATGTAAATGCTATATACTCACAATTTGGAAGTAAAATAAATAACTTTTCTTATTTATTAGGCTTACGAACAGAGATCACAGATGTAAAAGTTAGACTTACAAATACCAATGAAAATTTTGATTACAAATACACAGAATTGTTTCCTACTATCAACATAGGGTTTGAAAGAACAGAAGATCAAAGCTTTACAGTTGGCTATAGCAGAAGACTAAGAAGACCAAGGTTTTGGTATTTGAATCCTTTTGAATCAAGAAGTAGTCAGAATGTGATTTATAAAGGGAACCCTGGATTGACGCCCACATTTACGAATTCTTTTGATACAGGATTTTTACAAAAAATAGGAAAACTCACACTAAATTCATCCATCTATTTTCAACATTCAATTAATGCTATCCAAAGAGTTAGTCGCGATGAAATTAGATCTCTAGATGGGGTAAATCAAGTCATAACAATCAGAGAACCGATTAATTTGGCAGTAGAAGATCGGTACGGTTTTGAGCTAACTGCGAATTACAACCCATCAAAAAAAGTAAGATTATCAGGAAGTTTCAATGCGTATCAACAAAAATCTAAAGGTCTTTATGAATATGATAAATTTACCATTGATGAAAGCACAGGAGACATCACTTCTACTCCTGAAATACAAGATTTAGGAAACACAAATAATAGTTGGTTTACAAGATTTAATGCTACTATTTCACTTCCTTGGAAGATTCAGATGCAAAATAGACTTTCTTACAGAGGACCAAGAAATACTGCTCAAAGTGAATCAAAAGGTATTTTTTCTGCCAACATAGCTCTAAGTAAAGATCTTTTTAAAGAAAAAGCAACACTGGTATTAAATGTAAGTGATCTCTTTAATTAAAGAAAGAGAAAATCAACAAACTACAACCCAAGTATAGTGAACCCAACTAGTATTAGTTATCAAGAATCGCAATGGAGGGTTCGTCAAATATCATTAAACTTTACGTATAGGTTCAATCAAAAAAAGAAGCAACAACGCGATAGAAGAGGTGGTGATGACTTTGGTGGTGGTGATGACTTTGGAACACCTTAGGGCTATTCGTTAAAAGGCAAACAAAAAAAGGCTCACTAATAGTGAGCCTTTTTTTGTTTGTATAGTAAAACTACTTTCCTTCTGCAGCTTTTTTTGCTTCTCTTTTTAATTTAAAGTTTTCCCAGATAGTACCACCTAACCAATATGGAACCACAAAGGTTAATAAGAATATCAACAACCAGAAACCAGCTGTAAAAATAAACATGAATAAAACCAATCCTGAAAACTGAGAAAAATCTAACATTTTGTATTTTGACTTTGATTAATAACGCAAAAATAATGGATAATTTTAATTGAAACTAACATTTTACTAAATATTTCAATAAGAAAATACTCATAAATATTACTAACTGATTGTTGTGGATTTCGTAAATTTGTAATGTACAGTAAAACATACATCATGAAGTTTAGAATTGAGAAAGACACGATGGGTTCAGTTAAGGTTCCTGCTGATAAGTATTGGGGGGCACAAACCGAAAGATCTAGAAATAATTTCAAGATTGGACCTGCCGCTTCAATGCCATTAGAAATAGTTTATGGCTTTGCATATCTAAAGAAGGCTGCTGCCTATACCAATGCAGAATTGGGTGTTTTAACAACAGAAAAACGTGATTTAATTGCGTTGGTGTGTGATGAAATTTTAGCTGGCAAGTTAAACGATCAGTTTCCATTAGTTATTTGGCAAACAGGTTCAGGAACTCAATCTAACATGAATGTTAATGAAGTAATTGCCAATAGAGCGCATGAAATTGCTGGAAAAGTAATTGGAGAAGGAGAAAAAACAATTCAACCAAACGATGATGTAAATAAATCTCAATCTTCTAATGATACATTTCCAACTGGAATGCATATTGCTTCCTATAAAAAAATTATAGAAACAACAATACCCGGAATAGAACAATTAAGAAATACTTTACTGAAAAAATCAGAAGATTTTAGAAGTGTCGTAAAGATTGGTCGAACACATTTAATGGATGCCACTCCCCTAACACTAGGCCAAGAGTTTTCTGGTTATGTAGCTCAATTAAACTTCGGATTAAAAGCATTGCGTAATTCTTTAGACCATTTAAGTGAATTAGCCTTGGGAGGAACTGCTGTTGGAACTGGATTAAATACCCCAAAAGGGTATGATGTTTTAGTGGCGAAATATATTGCAGAATTTACAGAGATGCCATTTATTACTGCTGAAAATAAATTTGAAGCCTTAGCAGCTCACGATGCATTGGTAGAAACTCACGGAGCCTTAAAACAAGTAGCCGTCTCCTTAAATAAAATCGCCAATGATATTCGCATGATGGCCTCAGGGCCAAGATCTGGAATTGGAGAAATTATAATCCCAGCAAATGAACCTGGAAGCTCTATTATGCCCGGAAAGGTAAATCCAACTCAAGCAGAAGCAATTACGATGGTGTGTGCTCAGGTGATGGGTAATGATGTGGCGGTGACTTTAGGAGGAACTCAAGGTCATTATGAACTAAACGTTTTTAAACCAATGATGGCTGCCAATTTAATACAATCTGCGCAACTCATTGGAGATGCTTGTGTTTCTTTTGATGTGAATTGTGTAGCAGGAATAGAACCAAATCATCCAAGAATTAAAGAATTATTAAACAATTCTTTGATGCTAGTTACTGCCTTAAATACTAAAATAGGATATTACAAAGCAGCTGAAATTGCAACTACAGCGCATGCAAACGGAACTACATTAAAAGAAGAAGCTGTGCGTCTAGGTTATGTTACACCTGAACAATATGATGAATGGGTTAAACCAGAAGATATGACTGGAAGCTTAAATTAGGGTTCTATTTCTATAAATACCTTTCTTTAAAAATTTTTATATGATGCTGTTGATGTCCAGAAATCAGGTATCCAATAGCCCTTACAGATATGATATTTCCTGAGGCAGTTCCTTTTCTTAACAAAGCTTCGTCAGGAAAGCTTTTGAATAATGATACTGAACTCGCTCTAACAAGTTTAAATTCACTCAACAAGTCTTCTAAATCTATTGCATTTGCATTCACGTTTTCAGTATAAAAATCATGATCAAAACCTTGTAATTCTGTAGAGTCATTTCTAGCAAAGCGCAAAGCTCTATAATTAAATATACGTTCTGTATCTATAATATGAACTAATAGCTGTTTAAGTGTCCATTTTCCTTCAGCATATATATACAGTTGTTTTTCTTTAGGAGTAGCAGTCACTATTTCCTCTAAATGATTCCCAGTATCAATTAAATTTTCAATAATAGACTTCCCATTGGTTGATAAATCATCAATATAAATCTTAAAATAAGAATGGTATTCATTTGACAACAACATAGAGTTTTCTTTTTTTAATGTAAGTTTGTTTTGCGAAAGTAAACAATCAATATGACAACCTTATTCATCAACATTAAAGAACTTATTCAAGTAAGAGATAAATCTGTAGATAAAGTTTCTGGAAAAGACATGAGTGTTTTACCAACAATTAAAAATGCCTTTCTTTTGATTGAAAATGAAATTATCTTAGATTTTGGTTCGATGGAGAAGTTAGGCATCACTAAAGCCGATACAATAATTGATGTAACAGGAAAGTTAATTTTGCCAACTTGGTGTGATAGTCATACCCACCTTGTTTTTGCTGATACTCGAGAAGAAGAATTCGTAAACAGAATTAATGGCCTAAGCTATGAGCAAATTGCTCAAAAAGGTGGTGGAATATTGAACTCAGCAAAAAAACTACAAAACAAGCCCGAAGACGAACTCTATAATGATGCAGCGCTAAGGTTGTCAAATCTAATTAAAACTGGAACAGGCGCCATAGAAATTAAATCTGGCTATGGTTTAACTCTAGAAAGCGAACTAAAAATGCTGCGAGTAGTAAAAAGGTTAAAAGAAAATTTTCCGCTTCCTATGAAAGCAACTTTTTTAGGAGCCCACGCGATACCGAATCTATTTAAAGAAAAAAGAGAAGCCTATATAAAATTAATTATAGATGAAATGCTTCCTGCAATAGCAGCACAAAAGCTTGCGGATTATATCGATGTTTTTTGTGAAAAAGGGTATTATTCACCTGAAGAAACAAATCAAATTTTAAAAGCAGGTTTACAATATGGTTTAATACCTAAGATTCATGTTAATCAATTTAACGCAATTGGTGGTGTTAAAGTTGGTGTCGATAATAATGCATTATCTGTAGATCATTTAGAAGTTTTAACAGATGAAGATCTTGTCTATTTAAGAAATTCACAAACAATGCCTGTATCACTTCCTTCTTGTTCTTTCTTTTTGGGAATACCGTATACAAATGCTAGAAAAATTATTGATGCTAATTTACCGATGGCATTGGCTTCAGATTACAACCCTGGCTCAAGCCCTTCTGGAAACATGAATTTTGTAGTTTCTTTAGCTAGTATTAAAATGAAAATGACCCCTGAAGAGGCTATAAATGCTGCTACTATTAACGGAGCCTATGCCCTTGGCTTGTCTGACACTGTTGGAAGTATCTCTAGAGGTAAATTTGCTAATTTCATAATTACAAAACAAATAAAGTCTTATCGTTTTTTACCCTACAGCTTTACGGATAATTCCATTGAAAATGTATATATAAAAGGAATTAAATAATAGTAAATTGTCATTTTTATTATAACTAGAATCCAATAAATTTTCTGTTATTTGTCTTTAAAACATCAACCAACTTGTACCACAAAATTATCTCTTTTTTAGGCTTTCTTTTCCAATCTAGAAATAAGCATGGTGTTCATTCCCCTTTTGTATTTAATTTAATAACCAAATGCTTGGGTAAGAAACTTCCTAACAAGTATTTAATTTTATTTTCTAACTATAAAAAAGAGCTCCGCATACATACGTCGACAATAGATATAACTGATTATAATGCAGACTCTAAGATTATTTATTCAAACAAAAAAAATGTATTAAAAATTGCTAAAGAAACCATAGTTTCTACTAAAAGAGCTAAACTATTAATGAATTTAATACACTATTTTAATCCTGATAATATATTAGAAATTGGCACCTCTTTAGGATCAAGAACTGCTGCTATCTCAATTTCAGCTCCAGATTCAAAAATAACAACATTAGAAAGTTGCAAAGAGACAGGGTATATTACTAAAAAAATGTTTAAAAAATACAATTTCAAAAATAGTAGGCTAGTCATTGGAAGTTTTGATACTTCTTTACCAAAAGAGCTGAAAAATAATAACTTTGATTTTATTTATTTTAATGGAAATCATACTAAAAAAGCAACTTTAGACTATTTTAAATTAAGCCTAGCGTCTGTTAACAATGATTCTATGATAGTTGTAAACAACATCCATAGCAACAAAGAAATGGAGCAAGCTTGGGTAGAAATTAAAAATCATTCTAAAGTAACTGTCACCATAGACACCTATCAATGGGGGATTGTCTTTTTTAGAAAGGAACAACAAAAAGAGCATTTTATAATTCGTCTGTAACAAACATGTTATATGAATATCAAATCTTAAAAAATAATTATGTTTTCCTATCATATATTGCTAGTATTTTTTTGTGTTGTTTATCTTATTAATAATTAGCAGGTTTTTTTTAAAAAAACAAAAACTAAAAAACCCCAAATTAGATGTAAAAAAATGATTGCTTTCGGAATCATTATCTATTCCTGGGTTTCTGATTTTTTCTCTTATGATTATAAGATTATTGATGACGTTATTTTAAAATTCAAATATTGTAAGCTTCATCATAAAACTTTATATTTTTTAATCTTAAATTTACGCTATGAAAATTTACACAAAAACTGGAGACAAAGGAACAACTGCTTTATTTGGAGGCACAAGAGTTCCAAAATATCACTCGAGAATAGAAGCATACGGAACGGTTGATGAATTAAATTCTTATATCGGTTTAATAAAAGACCAAGCAATTGATATTCCTACAAAAGATGTTCTCATAAAAATACAGCATGACTTGTTTACACTTGGTTCGATGTTAGCGACACCTATAGAAAAAGAAGTGCTAAAAAGTGGAAAAGAGCGCTTAAATATTCCGAAAATAACTCCAACGTCAATAACATATTTAGAAAATAACATAGATGAAATGAATAATAAGCTTCCTCAAATGACACATTTTATTCTTCCTGGAGGACATACAACGGTGTCATTCTGTCATATTGCTAGATGTGTTTGTAGAAGAGCAGAACGATTATCTGTAGCATTACATCAAGAGGAAAATATAAATCAAGTCATTTTAACCTATCTCAACCGACTTTCTGACTATCTTTTTGTGCTGGCACGGAAATTGTCTCAAGATTTATCAGCTCAGGAAGTCAAGTGGATTCCGGAGAAATTATAACTAAGTTCTTTTTTTATTAATTTATATTTCAAAAAAACTTGCTGTTTTCAGTAAAAAAATTACTTTTGCAGAAAATTAAATAGTATTGAAATGTATTGGACTTTAGAACTTGCGTCTTATTTAGCAGATGCACCTTGGCCGGCAACAAAAGATGAGCTTATAGATTATGCTATTAGAACAGGAGCTCCTCTTGAAGTAGCAGAAAATTTACAGGAGATTGAAGATGAAGGAGACTCGTATGATTCTATCATAGAAATTTGGCCAGACTATCCTACCGAAGAAGATTATCTTTGGAACGAAGACGAATATTGAAAATCAAAATCAAACAAACAAAAAAAAGTCTCTATTGAGGCTTTTTTTTTGTTTACTTTTAAAGTCTTTTATCTATAATAAAAGAAAAAATAAAAAACATAGCTTAAAGAATGAGTATCCTAAATTCAGTAATTAAATTATTTGTTGGTGATAAACAACAAAAAGATCTAAAAATACTACAACCTATTGTAGAAAAAGTAACTGCTTTTGAATCATCGTTATCAGTATTAACAAATGACCAATTAAGAGCTAAAACAATTGAGTTCAAAGAAAAAATAGCAGTAGCAAATAAGGTTTTTAGTGATAAAATAGCCGCATTAGAAAAAGAAGCTCTAGAAACTGAAATAGACAGACAAGAAGCTATTTTTTCTGAAATAGATAGCTTAAAAGATGAATCTTATGAAGCATCAGAAGCTATTTTAAATGAAATTATGCCAGAAGCTTTTGCTGTAGTAAAAGAAACTGCCAAACGTTTTGTTACCAATCAAGAAATTGAAGTTACGGCGACTCCCTTTGACAGAGAGCTTTCTGCAACAAGAGAACATGTTATTTTAGAAGGAGACAAAGCTTTTTGGCAAAACTCTTGGGATGCCGCAGGAAAACCAGTGATATGGGATATGATTCATTACGATGTTCAGTTAATTGGTGGGTCTGTATTGCATCAAGGTAAAATTGCGGAAATGATGACAGGGGAAGGAAAAACATTGGTTTCTACCCTACCTGTATATTTGAATGCATTAACCGGACAAGGAGTTCACTTAGTAACGGTAAACGACTACTTAGCAAAAAGAGATAGAGCTTGGATGGCTCCAATGTTTGAATTTCACGGATTAAGTACCGATTGTATTGATTTTCATCAACCAAACTCAGAAGAAAGAAGAAAAGCGTACAACGCAGATATTACCTATGGAACCAACAACGAATTTGGTTTTGATTATTTGCGTGATAATATGGCTAGTTCGAAAGAAGATTTAGTTCAAAGAACACCTAACTATGCAATTATTGATGAAGTAGATTCCGTTTTAATTGATGATGCACGAACTCCACTAATAATTTCAGGGCCAGTTCCTCAAGGAGACCGTCATGAATTTAATGAATTAAAACCTCTGGTAAATGATCTTGTTACCCAACAAAATAAGTATTTAGTCGGAGTACTCGCAGAAGCTAAAAAATTAATTGCTGATGGAAACACCAAAGAAGGAGGGTTTTTACTATTGCGTGTATACAGAGGAATTCCAAAGAACAAAGCACTCATCAAATTTTTATCACAGGAAGGTGTAAAACTACTGTTACAAAAAACAGAAAACACCTACATGGCAGACAACAATAAACTGATGCCAGAAGTAGATGAAGAATTATGGTATGTGATTGAAGAAAAAAACAATTCTATTGATTTATCAGATAAAGGAATTGGGGCATTGTCTACCAACACCAGTGACGAAGACTTCTTTGTATTACCAGATTTAGGGGTAGAAATTGGAGCTATAGACGCCACCGAAGAAACTTCAGAGAAAAAAGCTGAACTGAAAGAAGGCCTATACAAAGACTTTAGTATCAAAAGCGAACGCATTCATACCATGAATCAATTGCTTAAAGCGTATAGTTTATTTGAAAAGGATGTAGAATACGTTGTGGTAGAAAACAAGGTAATGATTGTTGATGAGCAGACAGGTAGAATTATGGACGGTCGTAGATACTCAGACGGTTTGCACCAAGCTATAGAAGCAAAAGAGAATGTGAAAATTGAAGATGCTACACAAACCTTTGCTACGGTAACATTACAGAACTACTTTAGAATGTATCGAAAGTTGTCTGGGATGACTGGAACTGCAATTACAGAGGCAGGAGAACTTTGGGAAATTTACAAGTTAGATGTTGTAGAAATTCCTACGAATAGACCTTTACAAAGAGACGATAAAGAAGATTTTATTTATAAAACTACACGTGAGAAATACAATGCAGTGATAGAGGATGTGGTTAAATTGGTAGAAAAAGGAAGACCTGTTTTGGTCGGTACTACTTCTGTTGAAATTTCTGAATTATTAGGTAGAATGTTACAAATGCGTAAGATTAATCATAATATTCTTAATGCAAAATTACACAAACGAGAAGCAGATGTTGTGGCGGAAGCTGGTAATCCTGGTATTGTAACCATTGCAACAAACATGGCAGGACGTGGTACGGATATAAAATTATCTGATGAAGTAAAAGCATCTGGTGGTTTGGCTATTATTGGTACAGAAAGACATGATTCTCGACGAGTAGATAGGCAATTGCGTGGTAGAGCTGGACGACAAGGTGATGTTGGTTCATCTCAATTTTATGTTGCTTTAGATGATAATTTAATGCGTTTGTTTGGCTCTGAAAGGATTGCTAAAATGATGGATAGAATGGGATTAAAAGAAGGCGAAGTAATTCAGCATTCTATGATTTCTAAATCTATTGAAAGAGCACAAAAAAAGGTAGAAGAAAATAACTTCGGAATTCGTAAACGTCTGTTAGAATACGATGATATTATGAACGCACAGCGTGAGTTTGTATACCAACGAAGAAGACATGCGTTAGACGGTAATCGTTTGCAAATAGATATTGCTAACATGATTTTTGAAACCTGTGAAGGCATCGTAAATACAAATAAAGCGGCGAAAGATTTTCAAAATTTCGAATTTGAATTGATTCGATTTACCTCTATGACTTCTCCGTTTAGTGAAGATGAATTTAATTCATTAACAGAACAAGAACTCTCAAACAAATTATACGACGTTATAACGCAACATTATAAGGAGAAGGTTGAAAAAAATGCACTCCTAACCTACCCTGTGATTAAAAATGTATTCGAAAACGAAGGCGATAGATATGAGCGTATTGTTGTTCCTTTTTCAGACGGAATTAAAACCTTACAGGTTGTTACAAATTTAAAAGAGGCATACGAATCAAAAGGGAAGTCATTGGCTACAGATTTTGAAAAAAACATTTCCTTAGCCATTATTGATGAAAACTGGAAAGATCATCTACGTCAGATGGATGATTTAAAGCAATCTGTTCAGAATGCATCCTATGAACAAAAAGATCCCTTGTTAATTTATAAGTTTGAGGCGTTTGAATTGTTTAAAGTGACCATAGATAAAATAAACCGTGAGGTATTGTCTTTCTTATTTAAAGGAGAATTACCAAATCAGGCAAATAGTCAAATTTCTGAAGAACGTAAAAAAACAAGACAGAAATTAAACTTAAGCAAGGCAGATGTTCAAAACACCACCGAACAAGCCATTAGCAATTCTCGTCAGCAACAAACAGAACCTGTAGAAACAATTGTAAGAGAGCAACCTAAGATTGGTAGAAATGAACGTGTTACTATTAAAAATGTGATGAGTGGCCAAGAAAAAGTTGTCAAGTTTAAGCAAGCAATCCCTCTTATAGAAAGAGGAGAATGGGTGTTGACTAAAAATTAAAATATATCAAAATAAAAAAGCCACTTTAAAAAGTGGCTTTTTTTATGTAATAAATTTATGGAGCTACAGTCCTTGAAAATCAGAATCCATTTTCAAATACTCTAAAAATTCTTGTTTTGTTTCTTTGTTCTTAAATTTTCCACCAAATTCTGCCGTAACAGTACTGCTATCGATGTCTTTAATTCCTCTAGAATTTACACATAAATGTTTGGCATCAATTACACAGGCTACATCATCAGTTCCTAAAGCTTCTTGCATGGCTTGCACTACTTGCATTGTTAAGCGCTCTTGTACTTGAGGTCTTTTTGCATAGTATTCTACAATACGATTCATTTTAGACAACCCAATTACTTTTCCGTTTGAAATATAAGCAACGTGTGCTCTCCCTACAATAGGTAATAAATGATGCTCACAGGTAGAATACACAACAATATTCTTCTCAACCAACATTTCACTGTAATTGTAATTATTTTCAAATGTAGAGGCGCTAGGCTTGTTTTCAGGATTTAACCCCATAAACAATTCATTTACAAAAGCCTTGGCAACTCTTTTAGGCGTTCCTTTCAGACTATCATCTTCCAGATCCATTCCTAAAGTGGTTAAAATGTCTTTAACACTTTCTTGAATTCTTGCTATTTTTTCAGTGTCTGAGATATCAAAAGCGTCTGCACGCAAGGGAGTATCTGCTGAGGTTCCAACATGGTTTTCCCCTATCTCATCTATTATATCATCATTTATTTTCATCAGTTGCTTTCTGAGTATTAAAATTAGTTTGCAAATTTACAACATTAAGCAATATGTTTATTGCATTTTTAGAATCAATTGTTCTAAAGTACAAACTGATTGAGAACCATCGTTCATATCTTTTAGTATAAATTTATTTTGTTGAATTTCAGAGATCACAAATGAAATTTCGCGGGTAGAAACATATTTCCATTGTTTCTTTTGTTGCTTATTACTTGAAGCTGTATCTGGATAAATTTCAGATTTAATTCCAGCATTTCGCAATGCTTTTATAGCTCTCAATTGAGTTAAGGTATCTTGTTCAGTAAAGTTTAAAAATAATACCTTAGGTTTTGGTAGTGTTACAGAATCAAACAAGCCAAGTTCTTCTAAGACTAGATATATTCTATCTAAACCAAATGAAATCCCTACACCACTTACATCTTTTAAACCAAAAATCCCTGTTAAATCGTCATACCTTCCACCCCCACCTATAGAACCCATCTCAACTCCTTTTGGTGCTGAAACTTCAAAAATAGCTCCTGTATAATAGTTTAAACCACGAGCCAAGGTGACATCAATTTCTAAAGTAGCAGCTTGTAATCCTAATTCATTAATAGCATTGATTACAAAACGCAACTCTTCAACTCCTTTTTTTCCTTCTTCTGATGCTGACAATAAAGTTTCTAAAACAGCCAACTGCTCTATATTTGAGCCTGATAGCTTAAAAAGAGGGGTTACTTTTTCTATGGCTTCTGCAGTGATTCCTTTTTCTAGCATTTCTTTTTGAACGCCAGAAGCTCCTATTTTATCTAGCTTGTCTAGGGCAACCGTAAAATCAATCAACTTATCTTGGGCACCAATAACCTCGGCAATTCCAGCTAAAATTTTTCTGTTGTTTATTTTAATGGTGGTGCCTGTTAGTTTTAAATTGCTAAAAACCGTATCATACAATTGAATAAAATCTACTTCTTGAAGTAACGACTTGCTTCCCACAACATCAGCATCACATTGAAAAAACTCACGAAAACGCCCTTTCTGAGGACGATCGGCTCTCCAAACAGGTTGAATTTGATAGCGTTTAAAAGGAAACGTAATTTCGTTTTGGTGTTGTACTACATATCTTGCAAAAGGCACCGTTAAATCGTAACGCAATGCTTTCTCAGAGATTTGAGATGTTAGTTTCAGACTGTCTTTTTGTTGTAGTAGGGTACTGTCTGTTTTTTTTAAATAATCACCAGAATTTAGAATCTTAAAAATCAAGCGATCTCCTTCTTCTCCATACTTACCCATTAGGGTCGAGGAGTTTTCAAAACTAGGAGTTTCAATGGGTTGAAAACCATAGGTTTCAAAAGCAGTTTTCATCGTATTTATGATGTACGTGCGATTGGCTACTTCTGTAGATGAAAAATCTCTGGTTCCCTTTGGAATGCTTGGTTTCATAAAAACAATATTCAGTTATCTATTAAAAACTAAAAATAGTATTTTCAGCTTCGAGTGCAAATATCCGAAAAATCTCGGGAAGTACTATTCTGTACTATTTGTTTTATTTTTTATTTGCAATGAATAAATACTCGCATTTAATTCGAATCCCAACAAGAGTATGATGGCATTTAACCAAATGAATAACATTAAAATTAAGAGCGTTCCAATAGAGCCATACAATTCGTTGTACTGACCAAATTCATTGACGTAATAACCGAAAAGGTAAAAAGTAAGAATTGATAAAATGGTGGTGAATATGGTTCCTGGAGAGAAAAATCTAGAATATTTTCCACTTTTTGTTCCGTATTTATACAAGATTGAAACGATGGTAAAAATCATCGCTAAAAACAATGCTCCTCTTCCAAATTGTAGCCATAAGGCCTCGTCATCAATCCAGCCTTTACTGTTAAATCCATCTAGTAATAACTGATAAAAACCTGTTACAGCTACTGTAATCACTAGGAATAACGCCATCAATAAAGAAACAAACATCGATAGAAAATAAGCTCTAAAAACATTTCTATTCTCTTTTACATGGTACGAGTATTCAAAACCACCAAAGATGGCGTTCACTCCATTTGTCATTAAAAAAATAGAAACTAAAAAACCAAAAGATAATAATCCGGCTTGTTTGTTTCCTATAATATCTAGTAAAACGGTGTCTACAGCATCAAAGGTTTTTGGTGGTAAAATTTCTGAAATCAAAGTCATTAAACCATCCTGAAAACCATCAATAGGAATGTATGGAATTAATGTTAACACAAATAGCATAAAAGGAAAAATGGCCATAAAAAAACTATAGGCAATTCCGCCAGCTCTGGTGGTTAATGCTCCTTCTACAATACCTATAATGTACATTTCTAAAACATCATAGAGCGACATACCTTTAAGACCTGGGATTTTTATTTTCTTCCCAAATCTAACCAGTACATTAAGTACTGGTATTTTTTCTAGTTTATTTTCTATTTCTTTACTCAATGATGTTTTTCATGTTTAACTAATAATAGCGTCATTAATTTATGATATGACTAAACGAAGTACATATGCATTTCTATTTTATAATAAATTTTTCTGTCAAATAACTACCCCCTATTTTGCCTCCAATACGTATAATATACATGCCGGTTGAGACTTGTGACATATCTAATCTAACCACATAAGAATCAATAGATGATTTTACAATTTTTTTGAATTTTAATTGCTGACCTTTTAAATTATAAATCGCAATGTATGCAGGACCATCATAAACTGTGGTAAGAACAGCCTCATATTGCTTGTCTCCTTTGTCTAAAATAGTAAGTTTGGTATTGTTTAAAGGTGAAAAGTCTGAGGTATTCAGCATGCTCACAATATTGACGGTGTAATCTTCTGTCTCTCCATAGTTTGTAGGAGCACACGCATCTTCAGGTACTGGATTATTCCAGTTGGTTTTTGCTCTCATTGTAAAACTACCTAGGTTAGTAGATGCAGGTATAATAACATCTATTGTCTCTGTATATGAACCTCCTGTTTCACCTGGCGCAATTATAAAATTAGTAACTATTTTTTCGTCAGCTGTAAAATCGTTGTCATTGTTAAAGTCTATCCATACCGTTACATTTTGATTTCCGTAACCAGTAGTAATTGTTAATGGGTATGTATTTCCGGGAACTAGATTGGCGGTTAGATTTGTAAAATCTCCATATCCCTCACATCCTGATATATTGTTAATATCTGCAATTGAAAAAAGTTGAATTCCGTCTCCTAAAGAACAATTCATCGTAGGAGCACATATCTTGTTTTCAACCTCAGTTGTGACCGTATTGTTGCTGTTAAACTGGTCTCCACCGAGGTTAACCGATGCCTCAATAGAATATACTACCAATGACGAAAGATCTGCAGTCTGAGAAAAATTGTATACAAGGGTTTCGTTTGGATTCACTATGTCTGCTACTGTTTCTAAAACTGGTACTCCACCGTCTATCGCATATTGTATTTCAAAGAAACTTTGAGTATCTGCTCCATAATTTTTGATGGTTACAGAAACCTCTTCTTCTGAGAGACCGATGCCACTCTCTGGTGAATCAAAACTCACTATTCCTATATCATTATTAAATAAGTGACGAACCTCCTGATTCTTTTCATCATTAATAGAATATTGGTCTGTATCTAAAATAACCTTAACTCTTATGTTGTAGGTCTGTCCTTGAATTGATAGATCAAGTGTTTGATCAAATCTATATGCTGCTACTTCACCAACATTAATTGTTTCAGAAAAAGTTTCTGTTGCTACTAAAACTCCATCTAAATAAAGTTCAATTGGGAAGTCCGATTGATTTTCTGTACCTAAATTCCTAATCTTTACTTCAACGGGTTCTGAATTGGTAAAAATGTCGTTTTCTAAATTTATAATATCTGCTACAGATAGGTCATTTTCAAATCCTGCTGACAACCTAAAAGACCCAATACGTGATTGCCATTCGTTGGTTAGTTTAAAATATTCTGCTGTATGCCAAAAAGTAAATCCATCTGGGTCCATGGTTAAGTGAGAATAATCTCCAAATCTATTGGAATATGTTTGAACTCCAACACCATCTACTATTATCGTTTCTGTTTGAGTCATCTCACCTAGAGGATCACTTTCATACCTTCCAGTATAAGAGATTCCAACTGGTAATGTAGGACTACCCATATTAAAACCAAGACCAATATTTCCTTGAATATCGATAGCGGAAGAACCCATAAATCTACTATTCCCATCATCAGGAGCGTAGGTACCCTCTTGATATACGGTCCAAGCATCTGTCGTGTTATTTCTTAATTCAACCCAGCGAATTCCTGCAGTGTCATTACCATCTACATCTACATTAAATGTGATTACCCAAGAGTTGTGATTTTCAAACATTCTGTAATTAGCTGCGTAAGAAATAACACCACCAATCATATCTATTTTCTGACCCGTTTCTGGTTGCACGAGATCTCCAGAACCAAAAGGAGCAAATACAGAATCAAATGCATTTAATGGAACCTCTATAGGCTGAGATATTGTTGAGTTTGTTGCCGAAACCCAATCTATGTTTACTTCCCATATTTTTAAATGATCAAATGTAATTGATTCGTCCCACCCATCATCTTGTAGGTAAGTTATATACCCTGGTGAATTTTCAGGATAGTCCAATCCTAGCATGTTAGCTGTAGCAAGGCTTTTTACTGTTCCGGGGTTAGAGACAAGACCAGGAGGAGAAAACCCAACAATTTGAGGATCCTCTCCACCATTTAGAATAACATCTCTTTCCAACACATAAACAACTTCTCCAGATTTGTTAGCAGTAAGGTAGTATCCATCATGCCAAATAGAATAATGGGGATAATCTGGAAAGTTATCAAATACAAATTCATACACAAAATAAGCTCCTGTTGGGTCTGAAGTTTCAGATACCCCAAGAACTAAGGAATTGCTTGCTGATCCAAACTGACTAACAAAAAAGCGATCGGCTAGCTGATCATACATAATAATTGGGTCTCCTCCGTTGGTTCCATTTCCTAAGAAGGATCCTAGAGCGGTTGGGCCAACCAATAAATTTCCTGATTTATCAAATATCTTCAATACTGAGTTTACTGCATTGATATAATGGTTTGGTCCAACAGCTCCACTAGGGTCTGGAGGTGTTGCTCCACCTGATTCGTTAATCGAAATTCCATCAAAATTTTGCTCCAGCATATATGATGGAGTATCTCTCCCCTTTTCAGCCTGTCTCATAGGGTCATTACCATCAAGCGGCAACCCAGTAAGATCAAGTTTTTCATTTGCTCTTATATTGTTGGGAATGATCTTTATTTCATTGATTCTGTATTGTCGCTCTTCTGAACTTGCAAAGTCTTTTAAAGGAATTGTCTTTCCTACAAACCTTCCTTGGGATACTAATGATGCATTTTCTTGCGCATGATTCTCAAGTGAAAAACAAAGAAATAATAGAACAAGGGGGAGTAATTTTTTCATAGCTTTTGGAATTAAAAAAATTTTATAGATTTAAAACCACCAAATTACGAAAATGTTTTAGTAAAAAGCTTTCATTTGAATTCTTTTCGTCTGTGAATAATGATACTATAGTGTCAAATATTTAAAAATGAGAACTCTAAGACTTTTTGAAAAACAAGGGTTGAAAGAGTACTGTAGGACAGGATAAAATTGTTAGAAGTATCTCTTTTGTTTTTTTACTCATTTTCTTAGATCTCAACATTGATTCGTGGCAACGTTGATTCGTGGCAACGTTTTATTTTTTAGCTGCTAAACGTCTAAAAAAACGCTACAGCTCTAAAAAGCTTTTAAGCTTAAATCCATATTGTACACCGAGTGAGTTAAAGCTCCAGAAGAAATAAAATCGACGCCACATTCTGCATATTTTCTAATGGTTTTTTCATTGATACCTCCAGATGATTCTGTCAAACATTTGCCGTTGATTAAACGAACTGCTGCCTTGGTATCTTCAAATGAAAAATTATCAATTAAAATTCTGTAGACACCGTCGTTTTTTAAAATTTCTTCAATTTCATCTATACTTCTCGCTTCCACAATAATTTTAATATCTAAGTTTTTCTCTTCTAAATAGTCCTTTGTTTTTGTGATGGCCTCAGAAATTCCGCCTGCAAAATCTATATGATTGTCTTTAATCATAATCATATCATATAAGGCAAACCGGTGGTTTACACCACCTCCTATTTTTACGGCCCACTTCTCTAGAGCTCTGATGCCTGGAGTGGTTTTTCTAGTATCTAAAATTTTGGTGTTGGTTCCTTTTAATAGATCAACAAAAAAAGCTGTTTTAGTTGCAATGGCGCTCATGCGTTGCATGGCATTTAATACAAAACGTTCTGCTTGAAGGATGGATTGAGATTTTCCGGAAACATGAAAAACTACGTCTCCATGGTGTACTTTAGCACCATCATTAATAAACGTTTCTAGGTGTAAGTCTGAATCAAGATATTCAAATACTTTTTTAGCAAAGGCTACCCCTGCAATAATACCAGTATCTTTTACTAAAAGCTTCGCTTTTCCTTGAGCATCAGAAGGAATACAAGACAGTGAGGTATGATCTCCATGACCAACGTCTTCACTAAACCCATTTTTAATAATGCGATTTAATTCGTTTTCAAATTGTTCTGGAGAAATCATATTTTTTTGTTCTTACTAGCAAAAATACGATTAAATGAGAAAAATGATGACAATAATTGTAATTTTGAAAAATGAAAATAAAACTGCTTGTTATTGGTAAAACAGATGATAAAAATCTAGTACAACTGATAGAAAATTATCAGAAACGGTTGCAACATTATATTGGTTTTCAGTTAGAGGTGCTTGCAGATATTAAAAATGTGAAGAATTTAAGTCAGTTGCAACAGAAAGAAAAAGAGGGCGAACTTATTCTTTCTAAACTTCAGAATACAGATCAATTAATTTTATTAGATGAAAAAGGAAAAGAATTTAGATCTTTAGATTTTGCTAATTTTTTACAAAAAAAAATGAATTCTGGCATCAAGCAATTGGTGTTGGTTGTAGGTGGACCTTATGGGTTTTCTGAAACTGTTTATAAAAAAGCAATGGGAAAAATATCCTTATCTAAAATGACTTTTTCCCATCAAATGATTCGTTTATTTATTGTTGAACAATTGTACAGAGGTTTTACCATTCTAAAAAATGAACCTTACCATCACGAGTAGCTATTCTCCTATTTTTTGAGCTGCATTATAGATAAGAATAATCTCCATAATCAATACTGGTACCAATAAAAAAGAGGATAAAAGAGAAAAAATAATGCTAATAAACATAGCTCCATTTACAATCTTTAAAATCCCAATAATTTGCGCAAAAGAACCTAAATAATCTTTTAGTTTCATTACCCCAATTCCAAGAATTAACTCAGCGGTACCTAACAAAATCAAAATTATAACACTTGATAGAAGTTCTGTTGTATAATCACTAAGGTTAAAAACAGAAAAAGAAATCATTATCAGTACTATTAAAAGCTCAATAATAAAATATACATAAGATGCTGAGACAATTGTTTTATTATTTAAAATATTTCCAAGCTTCTTATATCCGTTTAGAAAGAAAAACAAAGAAATTAGAAATGGAATTCCCCATCCTAATCTCAAAAACAATCCATTGTTATAAAAATCTCCATCAGAAATTAATATAAATTCTATAATCATTCCAATTACGGAAGTAATTGAAACAAAGATTCCTGAAATCCAACTTACTCTTAGGACACTTTTATCAGAAGCTGAAAGTTGAATTTTATTTTCTTCATGAATACTTTCTTCAAAGAAAGTTCCTGCATCTATCTCTAAAGCCTCTAAGATCGTTTTCACCGTAAAACTTCTAGGTGTTACATCTCCAGCTTCAATTCGCTGTATGGTTCTTACATTGATATTACATATTTCTACCAATTCTTCTTGAGTTAAGCCTTTTTGTTTTCTTAACTCTAAGATCTTTTTACCTAAACCTGGTTGTTTCATCGTAAATACATTTTTAAATTCCATACAATGTTACGTGTGTTTGTGTTTTACTCAAATTATTATGACTTACATTTACCCGACATTTAAACGACAAGTCAATATTAACAAGGGATTGCTGTTTCTAATTATAAAATGCAAAATAGTTGTTTTTTTGATTTTTTTTACTTTTTATTCCATAAAACAACCAAGTTTATTTCCTTACTTTTACCAAATAATACTGAATTCTAATCAGAAATAATGAAATTAGTCTTTGCCACAAACAATCTTAATAAACTTAAAGAAGTTCAAGAAATTCTTTCTGATTCTATAGAAGTTTTGTCTTTAAAAGACATTGGTTGTTTTGAAGATGTAGAAGAAACAGAAGCTACCTTAGAAGGCAATGCTAGACTAAAAGCAGATCATATTACTAAAAATTACGGATATCATTGTTTTGCAGATGATACCGGTTTAGAAGTAGACGCTTTGGATGGAAAACCTGGGGTGTATTCTGCTAGGTATGGTGGAGAACATGGTAATTCTGAAAAGAACATGCAAAAGCTTCTTAAAGAACTACAAGGAAAAGCAACAAGAAAAGCACAATTTAGAACAGCTGTTGTGTTAAATTTAGACCATAAGCAGTACCTTTTTGAAGGGATTTGTGAAGGAGAAATTTTAACAGAAAAAACTGGAACTGGAGGTTTTGGTTATGATCCCATTTTTAAGCCTACAGAGTCCTCTACATCGTTTGCAGAGATGAATTCTGAAGAAAAAAATAAGATTTCTCACAGAGGAATAGCCATCCAAAAACTAGTTAATTTCTTATTACATAAAAAAGCAACCTAATGAAAAAAATTACCCTACTAGTAATTAGCCTGCTATGGTTGAATAGCTGCGCAAAAAAAACAGCAGAGACCAATATGAATACAAAACAATTGCGTCATGTGGTCTTGTTTAAATTTAAAAAAGAAGCGCCACCCGCAGCTATAAAAAAAATAGAAGATGCTTTTATAGGATTGCCTGCTACAATTAAAACTATTAAAAGTTTTGAATGGGGCTTAAATAATAGTCATGAAGGTTTAGACAAAGGACTCACCCATTGTTTTTTTGTTACTTTTGACTCTGAAAAAGACAGAGATGAATACCTGCCGCATCCTGCACATCAAGAATTTGTAGCTATTTTAAAACCTCATTTAGAGGATGCTGTTGTTGTGGACTACTGGGCTAACTAAAAATATGTAAACTATAGTTTTCTATCTACTATGAAACAAAAATCATACACAAAACAATTTAGTGCACTTTTTTGTGTGTTGATTTTATTGGTACTCATCAATATCAGTTTTGGATCTGTTTCTATTCCTTTTCATGAGATACTAGATATATTATCAGGCGGCAATAGCAGCAAATCTAGTTGGGATCTTATCATTCTTCATTTTAGACTTCCCAAAGCAATTACAGCTGTTTTGGTAGGTTCTGGATTGGCCATTGCTGGTTTGTTAATGCAGACCTTGTTTAGAAACCCTTTGGCAGGGCCTTTTGTCTTAGGAATCTCTTCTGGTGCTAGCCTGGGAGTGGCTATCTTACTGTTAGGTTCTGGTATTTTTGGCGGAGTTTTAGCAACCATTGCTTTTTCTAGCTGGGGGTTGGCCATTGCTTCAAGTATTGGTGCAGGCTTGGTAATGCTGGCTGTATTAGTAACCGCTACCAAGGTGAGAAATACCATGAGTATTTTAATTATTGGTTTGATGTTTGGTACCGTTACCGCTGCTATTATAAGCATATTAACTTTTTTTAGTGATGCCGAGAAAATTCAGCAATTTGTATTCTGGGGCTTTGGGAGCTTAGGAAACTTATCTTGGAATGAAGTGCTGATTTTTTTTATCATATACCTCATCGCTGTGCTCAACGTATTTCAAATTATAAAACCACTTAATGCTTTTCTGTTGGGTGAGAACTACTCTAAAAGCCTTGGTATTAATATCAAAAAAAGTAGAAATATTATTTTACTGATTACCAGTTTATTAACGGGAGTCATCACAGCCTTTGCAGGTCCGATTGCATTTATTGGCTTGGCGGTTCCTCACATTACCAAATTGGTTTTTAAAACATCTGATCATAAAATACTACTCCCTGCGGTGGCTATTATAGGAGGTATTACCTTACTGTTTTGTGATGTCATTGCCCAATTACCAACTAGTGAATTTACGCTGCCTATAAACGCTATAACCTCTTTGTTTGGAGCACCCGTAGTTATTTGGTTGCTGGTTAGAAAAAAGAAAATATACCTATGAGTACTGCCGCCAAAAATAGTATTGAAACAAGGAATTTACATGTTGGGTACCGACAAAAAAATTCAGTGGACCTAATTCAACAAAATATTTCTATTCAATTTGTTGCGGGTGAATTTGTTAGTATTTTAGGTAAAAATGGCATCGGTAAATCTACCTTGCTAAGAACGCTTACCGGGGTGCAAGATGCTATTTCTGGGGATGTTATAATTAACGGGAGAAATAGCAACTCCTATGATTTTAAAGAACTATCTACCATCATTAGCCTGGTCCTCACAGAACGTTTACCCGACAGTCAGTTAACAGTTTTTGAATTGGTTGCATTAGGCAGACAGCCCTATACAAACTGGGTTGGAAAGCTAGAGAAGAACGATGTTGCAAAAATTAAGTGGGCATTAGAGCAAACAGAAACAGCTGCATTGGCTCATCGGTATTTTCATGAGTTAAGTGACGGTCAATTGCAACGGGTATTCATTGCAAGAGCACTGGCACAAGACACTCAAATTATTATGCTAGATGAACCCACAGCTCATTTGGACATGCATCATACCATCAAAATTTTTCAATTGCTAAAAAAGCTTTCACAAGAAACCAACAAGACGATTATTATGACAACCCATGAGGTAAATTTAGCCATTAGCTCAGCCGATCAACTTATTCTACTAACTGAAAAAGAGGTGGCTGCAGGCAAAAAAGAAGCATTAATTGCTAGCAATGCTTTTGATCACTTGTTTTCTTCAGAAATTATTAACTTTAACGCAACTTTAGAACAATTTATCGTGACTCAAAAACAATAAATTATACTTTTGATTTTTTATAAAAAAATAGTATCCAATTATTAAAACCTAAACTATAATCTTTATATCTATGAAAAAAATACTTTTTGCAGCAAGCATATTCGCTTTTACCGCTACTATTTCTTCTCAAAGCACAACAGACACAGCTGTTAACTATGGGACTTCAATTACCGCTAAAGATCTTGGAAATCATTTGTTTACCTATGCCTCTGATGAATTTGAAGGTAGAGATACAGGGGAGCCTGGTCAGAAAATGGCTGTTGAATATTTAAAGAATTTTTATGTGAGCCAAGGAATCATTTCACCCATAGGCGGAGATGACTATTACCAAGAAGTTCCTGCTGCATATATGAATAAGTTAAGTAGACGTGGACAAATAAAAGATTCTGAAAATGTACTTGCGTATATCAAAGGTTCTGAAAAACCAGATGAAGTCATTGTAATTTCTGCACATCTAGACCACGAAGGAATGAACAAAGCCGGTGAGGTTTTTAATGGCGCTGATGATGATGGTTCTGGAACCGTGGCTATCTTAGAAATAGCAGCGGCTTTTAAAAAAGCTTTAGATGACGGAAATGGTCCAAAAAGATCTATTTTATTTTTACATGTAACGGGAGAAGAAAAAGGCTTGTTAGGTTCTAAATATTATACTGAAAACCCCATTTTTCCAATGGCAAATACCATCGCTAATTTAAATATTGATATGATTGGTAGAATAGATGAGCGTCACAAAGGAAACCCTAAGTATATCTACTTAATTGGCTCTGATAAATTAAGTACTGAACTACATGAAGTTTCTGAGGCAGTGAACAAAAAATACATGAATATAGAATTAGATTATAAATACAATGATGAGAATGATCCTAATAGATTCTACTACCGATCAGATCATTATAATTTTGCAAAAAATAATGTGCCTATCATCTTCTATTTTAATGGAACCCATGTAGATTATCACAAAAAAACAGACACGCCAGACAAAATTAACTATGAGCAGTTAGAAAATAGAACACGACTTGTATTTTATACTGCCTGGGAAGTTGCCAATAGAGAGGGAACAATTGTAGCTGATAAGGTTGAAAAAGTGGAGAAAACTGAATAATTACAGCTATTCACAAGAATTTTAAAAGTCAACTCAAATGAGTTGGCTTTTTTTAATGCATTATTTTAAAAAGCAATTCTTTTAAGATATCTCTATTAGACTGGTTTGCTCCTACTCCTTTGCTTTTTACATCAGCATCGCGTAACAAAGAAATAATTTGTGCCACCTTACGCATCGGATAGTTTTTAGCAGCTGTGATA
>Ga0115563_1000017_pt1 | contig 117607 bp, 100 predicted proteins | sample COGITO_mtgs_1105_2_FD_87198 | JGI IMG/M metagenome (GOLD analysis project Ga0115563, IMG submission 87198) | Pelagic marine microbial communities from North Sea - COGITO_mtgs_110519 | ecosystem: Environmental > Aquatic > Marine > Epipelagic | place: Germany:Helgoland, sampling site Kabeltonne...
AACCGTAACAGACGCGAACGGATGTACCGATTCTGAAACAGTAACCATTACAGAACCAGCTGCACTTGTAGCTAGTATTGGAACACCAACCAACGTAAGTTGTAATGGTGGAAACGATGGTTCAGCGACAGCCTCTGCAACTGGTGGAACTACAGCCTACTCCTACTCTTGGTCTACTGGAGCTTCTACCGCTACAGCAACAGGAATGGCGGCAGGAACATTTACCGTAACCGTTACTGACGCAAACGGATGTACGGACACTGCGACTGTAACAATTACACAACCTACTCCACTTGTGGCTTCAACAGTTGTCGACTCCAACGTAAATTGTAATGGCGGCAACGATGGTGGAGCTACCGCATCTGGATCTGGTGGAACACCGACCTATTCATTCTCTTGGAGTACTGGAGCTACAACTGCTTCTATTACTGGGGTAAGTGCAGACACATATACGGTGACAGTTACCGATGCCAACGGATGTACTGATACTACAACCATAACAATTACGGAGCCTACGGTTCTCGTTGCTACAGCATCTCTAGACGATAATGTAAGTTGTAATGGTGGAAACGATGGCGCCGCCACTGCTACTGCTTCTGGCGGAACAACCACTTACTCCTACTCTTGGAATACAGGTGCAACAACTGCAACTGCAACAGGGTTAACAGCAGGAACGTTTACAGTTACGGTAACGGATGCAAATGGATGTACTGAAACTGACACTGTTCTTATATCAGAACCGACCTTACTTACAGCTTCAACAACTGTTACCAACGTAAGCTGCACTGGTGCCAACGATGGAACGGCAACAGGAGCTGGATCAGGTGGAACACCAGCATATTCATACGCATGGTCTACTGGAGCATCCGTTGCAACTGCAACAAACCTTGGACCTGGAACATACACAGTTACCGTGACAGATGCCAATGGATGTACAACAACAGCCAACGCTACTATTACGCAACCAGCGGTGCTCGTCGCAGCCACAGCACTTGACAGCAATGTTAGCTGCTTCGGTGGATCTGATGGATCTGCTTCGGCTAGTGCAACTGGTGGAACCACCAGCTACTCGTATTCATGGAACACAGGGGACACGACGGCCACAAATTCTGGATTAACTGCTGGAACTTATACTGTGACCGTAACAGATGCTAATAACTGTACGGATACAGAAACAATCACAATCACTCAGCCAACGTTATTAGTTGCCGCAGCGGTTGTTGACTCAAACGTAAGTTGCAACGGTGGCAGCGATGGTGGAGCTAGCGCTTCCGCATCAGGTGGGACTGTGACATACTCATTCACATGGAGCAATGGCGCAACAACGGCTTCCATTACGGGAGTAACAGCTGGAACATACGTTGTTACTGCAACCGACGCAAATGGTTGTACTGACACTACTAGCGTTACAATTACAGAACCAACTCAATTGGTTGCAACTGCTACACTTGACAACGATGTAAGTTGTAATGGTGGAAACGATGGAGAAGCAACCGCTTCGGCTTCTGGTGGAACAGCGACCTACTCCTACTCATGGAACACTGGTGCTACGACAGCAACCGCAACTGGATTAACTGCAGGCACGTATACTGTAACAGCAACCGATGCTAATGGGTGCACAGCGACTGACACAGTGCAGATTGATGAACCAACAGTTCTTGTAGCTTCAATATCTCTTGACAGCAACGTGAGCTGTAATGGTGGCAACGACGGATCGCTTACGGCAAGTGGTTCAGGCGGAACACCGGGTTACACATTCCTTTGGAACAACGGTACTACAACTGCAACTGTCTCTGGACTTATCGCAGGACTTTACACCGTAACGGTTACAGATGCTAATGGGTGTACAGAAACGGATACACTCTCAATCACTGAGCCCGATGTGCTAGTTGCTTCAACAGCACTAGACAGCAATGTTAGTTGCTTCGGTGGATCAGACGGATCTGCAACAGCTAGCGCTGCGGGTGGAACTACCGCCTACTCTTTCGCTTGGAGTTCTGGAGCAAACACAGCCACAGCCGCGAATCTTACGGCAGGAACGTATACAGTAACTGTAATAGATGCAAACAATTGTACTGATACTGAAACGATCACAATCACACAACCAACAGTATTGGTTGCTGCAGCAGTTGTTGACTCAAACGTGAGTTGCAACGGTGGTAGTGATGGTGGAGCTAGCGCTTCTGCATCAGGTGGAACGGCTGCATATTCATTCGCTTGGAGCAATGGTGCAACGACTGCATCTATTACAGGCATTACAGCTGGAACCTACGTTGTTACTTCTACTGATGCAAATGGTTGTACGGACACCATAAGTGTGACGATTACAGAACCAACACAATTGGTTGCGACCGCTACCCTTGACAACGATGTAAGCTGTAATGGTGGAAACGATGGAGAAGCAACCGCTGCTGCCTCTGGTGGAACAGCGACCTACTCCTACTCTTGGAACACAGGTGCAACTACAGCGACCGCATCAGGTTTAACTGCCGGAATTTATACAGTTACTGCAACCGATGCAAACGGATGTACTGCAACGGATACAGTTCAAATAGATGAGCCAACAGTCGTTTTTGCAACGGTTAACCTTGACAGCAACGTAAGTTGTAACGGCGGTAACGATGGTTCACTTACAGCAAGTGGCTCAGGCGGAACACCAGGTTACACATTCCTATGGAACAACGGCACAACAACAGCAACTGCCTCTGGACTTATTGCAGGTCTTTACACGGTAACTGTGACTGATGCAAATGGATGTACTAATTCGGATACACTTACGATCACGGAGCCAGATGTATTGGTTGCAAGCACAACGGTTGATACCAATGTGAGTTGTAATGGAGGAAACAATGGGTCAGCTACGGCAAGTGCTGTTGGAGGAACTACCACCTACTCTTTTGTATGGACTACTGGAGCAACAACAGCCACAGCAACCAACCTAACTGCTGGTACTTATACTGTAACAGTGACAGATGCGAATAGCTGTACGGACACAGAAACGGTTACGATAACTGAGCCGGTTGTCCTGTCAATTACTTCAACAGTAATCAACAATGTTCTCTGTAATGGAGAAACAACGGGGTCTGCATTCTCTACAGCAACTGGCGGCACAACACCATACACTTTCTCTTGGAGCAACGGAACGGTTAACGATACCGCAATGCTTGCTGCTGGAACTTGGAGTGCGTATGTTACTGACACCAATGGATGTATCGACTCAACTACGGTAACTATTACAGAGTCTGATTCATTGCTAATTGTACTTGACAGTATTGACGATGTAAGCTGTAATGGTTTATCAGATGGAGCAATAACGCTACATGCAACCGGAGGAACAACTACATACTCTTACTCATGGTCAAATGGGGCAACGACTGCATCAATTGCAGGCGTTCCTGCTGACACGTATAGCTTAACCGTTACTGACGCGAATGGATGTCAGACGATCTTCAGCGATACAGTGAGCGAGCCCGATACAATCTCAAACTTCTTTATCAAATCAGATGTCAGCTGTAATAGTGGTAACGATGGATACTTAATTGTTAATCCATCCGGCGGAACACCGGGTTATACATCTCTGTGGAATACAGGAGCTACAACAGACTCGATCGGTGGATTGGTCATCGGACAGTACACCGTCACTGTAACAGACGCTAACGGGTGTCAAAAGAGCTTCACAGATTCAATTTCTCAACCTGACTCTCTCTTGGCAAGTATTATCCTAGAAGACTCAGCCCTTTGTGCTGGAGATTCATCCGGAATGGCTGTTGCTATGGCAACTGGAGGTACAACGCCTTACACTTATTCTTGGCCAGCAGGTTTCACAGCATCTAATGATACGCTATCTGGCCTTCCAGCTGGAACGTATATGGTTACCATCACGGACGACAATGGATGTATGGACTCAGCATTGGCTACGATTAACCAGCCAGCTGTATTAGCGCTTACAATCGACTCAACGGATGATGTTACATGCGAAGGCGGTAATGATGGATTCGCATTGATAAGTGCTGCAGGTGGGACAACTCCTTACTCCTACTCATGGCCAAATGGAGGGACTAATGCTTCCAACGGCACACTTACTGGAGGATCTCATACTGTAACTGTAACGGATGCGAATGGTTGTTTAGACACAATCACTGTAACGCTTGGTGAAACATATCCATTACCAGTTGTAAATCTTGGCGCTGACACAATAGTTTGTGGAGCAGTTTACAATCTAGGTGCAGGTGCAGCAACGACTTACCTATGGTCTACAGGAGATACTACACAGTCTATCTTAGTTGATACTTCAAACTACTATTCAGTCATTGCTGGAGATACAAACGGATGTCAAAACTCTGACACTGTACTTGTGATCTTCAACCCACTTCTGTCTTACACCGTAGATTCCGATTCTAGCGACTGTGGCCTTTCTACAGGATCAGCTGAGATCACGAACCTCACTGGAGGTGGTAACTACAGCGTAAACTGGAGCAACGGACAAACAAGTGGCCTTATCGCCAATAACCTTAGCTCAGGAAACTACATGGTTACTGTGACTGATCAAAACGGATGTATGGAAACTCAAGGGTTCTCCGTTTATTCACTTGGAGGATTCACGTCATCTGTATCAGTAACAGATCCAACCTGTAATGGCGGAACAGATGGTAGCGCAGTTGCAACAGCCACAGGAGGCCTTGCCCCTTACTCGTATGAATGGCCAAATGGCACATTATCGGATACGGTTACTGGACTTGGAGCTGGAACTTACCTTGTTACAATCGAGGATGCCAACGGATGCTTAGGTGTCGATACTGCAATCATTGGCGATCCTGATTCGATTGTTGTATTTGCAACTACTGCGGCTAATGCAACATGTGGTGATTCTAATGGAACAGGTTTAGTGACAGCGGTTATGCCTACGGGTACTTATACGTATCAATGGAGCGATGGACTAGCTCAAACAACAATCGGTGCCGATTCGCTTGCAGCGGGTATCTATACGGTTACCGCTACCAGCGTTGATGGATGTACAGGAGTTGCACAGATTATTGTAACCAACACGCCTTCTGCTTCACTGGCTACAACAACAATAAATGCAAACTGCTCGAATGAGCTCATCGGAACTGGAAGTGCGATTGTAACGGCGACCGGAACGGCTCCATTTGACTATAGTTGGAGCAACGGCGACACAACAGATACTGTAAACGGATTAGTGAGCGGTATATACTACGTCAGCGTTTCAGACTCTAGCGGATGTGTGAACATCGCAACTGTTAGTATCGATTACAACAATATTGCCCCTTCCATCGATCTAGGTGCGGATGTTGAAATATGCGGAAACATTTACGGAATTGGCGTTGGCGCAGGCTATGCAAACTATGCATGGAGCACCCTAGATTCAACTTCAAGTATTCTCGTAACTACAAGTAACACATACACGGTTATTGTAACTGACAGTGTTGGTTGTTCGGCTATCGATTCTGTAGCTATTGACTTTACTGATCCATTAACGATTAGTTCGACTATAACAGATGCTGATTGCGGCTCAAGTAACGGCGCAATCTCTGTAACAGTGGCAAACGGTTCAGGTAACTACACCTACCTCTGGAATACAGGAGACACAACTTCAAGTCTCTCTGGATTGGCAGCTGGAACATACGTGATAAGCGTAAGTGATACGACCATTTGCGACATCGTAGATACGATTGTTGTAGGTCAAGTAGGCGCCCCGGTGGTTACTATTACTACAATTGATCCAATATGCGCAGATGGCGCAGATGGAGAGGCAACAGCCGTGGTGACTGGTGGAGCAAGCCCATATGACTACGCTTGGAGCAATGGCGGAACAGGAACGTCTATTACAAGCCTTACGGTTGGTCTCTACGATCTCACTGTAACGGATGATGATGGTTGTGAAGTGGTATCACCATTTACTGTTTCTGGACCGGCTCCTTTGACTGTGAGCATCATGAGCACGGAACCATCGTGTACCGACTCTAACGGTAGTGCTTTGGCCACGGTAACTGGAAATCAAGGAATGGTTACTTACTTGTGGAGTGACAGCAATGCAACGGATTCAATGTTCGTTGACAGTCTTTGGGCAAACGTGTACCAAGTAACGGTAACCGATAGTGCAGGCTGTTCAGTTACAGAGTCGTTGACATTGAATAACGAAGGAGCACCAATCTTGATTCTTGGATCTACGGACAATGTTTGTTCGAATGATGCAACGGGAACGGCCTTTGTAATTCCATTCGGATTCGCTCTTCCTAATAGCTACTTATGGAACGATGCCATGGCTCAAACGAATGACACGGCAACGAACCTTGGATCTGGAACATACGTTGTTTCTGTGACTGACACGAATGGATGTACATCGATTGGATCAACGGTAGTTGGTTCGTTCAACACATCCCCTATCGTATCTCTTGGAGACGACATTACTGCGTGTGATGGATCAGAAGTGATCTTGACTCCAGGTGGACAGTTTAGCTCGTATGCTTGGAACACTACAGCAACAACGAATTCAGTTACCGCTACAGCAAGTCAAACATATATTGTAACAGTAACAGATATCAATGGTTGTTCAGGATTAGATTCCGCTCTGGTAACGTTTGTAACGCCTCCAGTTGTAGACCTAGGACCAGATACAGTTGTCTGTACAGATGATGGAGGAACAACGCTTACACTGGATGCAGGAGCCTTTAGCACATATGATTGGTCTACGAGCGAAACGACGCAAACGATTGAGATTACGAGCGGAGGAACATACGGTGTAACGGTATCTGACATTCCTGAATGTGCTGGAAGCGACGAAATCATAGTGGTCTTTGACAACTGTGTAAATGTTTCAGCTGAAGAGATCGCAGGACAGGATGCGCCAGGAATGAACATATTCCCTAACCCGAACAGAGGCCAGTTTACAGTTGAAACAACTGGACTAGAAGGTGGGAAGTATCAAGTTCAACTAATGGCAATCAATGGCCAGATCGTCATGAACAATCAAATTGCAATTCAGACAGGAGTTTCATCGCGAGATGAGATTGACCTGAGAGACATCGATCGAGGTGTATACATACTAGTTATCCAAGGCGAAACAGTTCGAATGGACACTAGAGTGATTATACAGTAAGGTTGAATTTTGATTCCCCGAAAGCCCTTCTGTTTCGATTCTTCGAAACTAGGAGGGCTTTTTTATGCTTGGGTATTTCCAGTTGCAATTTAGATGGCCTTAGATCGATGAAGTTCATTTGACCTTGCTCCTATTCCATTCATCGTTCAACGCTCCGGCCTAAGAAAGAACCATCAGACTGGGATGACACCCTCAGCCCCAACTGGGTTTTCGATGTGTTTGGAGTTTTGAACTCCGATGATTTCGCTGGACCTTCCTATAATGGGATGCCGTTAACGTGAACGACCTAGCTTATTCCGCCCTACTTAGAATCCTTCTCCTTCTTAGACTCGTTGGGCTTTCCCTTTCCAAACAAGCCCTTGAAGAATTGAGGCCACGTATCAAACTCCTTTCGATAAAACAAACCTACACCCTGTGTGTATGGAGATTGATTCAAATTGGCTGAGCTATAGTTATTTGATTCGTTGTAAACGCGCCCCTTGAGCGAGCCATCCTTATTGATTTTATACTCAACATTAAACTCACCAGCCACGTCGCCTGTCTCATTTTGATTTGCTGCACCCTGAAGTGTGCCATTAACTTCCACAGACCATCGTTCACCAATTTCGGTCGAAAATGAAAGTCCAGCTTCACGCGCTGTTTCGCCTGTCTCATCCGAGTATGCGTCTCGGTAATTGATCCCCACATCAAAACGATCGGAGTATTGAGACGCCCAATTGCTTAGCTGATTACTTAGCACCTCAAATCCGGAACTCTGACCTGCGCCTCCCAAGGAAACACCGCCGTTTCCAGAACTAAAATGGTTTGCCAAGAGAAGTGAAAACGCCTGTGATGTAATCTGCTCCTTGGATGCGATTCCAGGAGAAATTAATTGGTTTGCAATATCTGATTCAGAAAGTGTAGGTAGCGAAACACCGAACTCAATCTCAGGGGCACTCATAGCTCCAGACATCATTAATCGCACGTCTACTGGTAATCGCTGATAATAGATATCCTCAACCTTGTCCGGATTTCCTGTCATTGAAGAAACCATCGTGGCGGGAGAAGCTTTCAATCTATAGTCTGCATAAATATCAAGCTTAGCTTCTGAAACGTCCCCATTCCACATGATCTTACTTCCCGATGCAACCTGGAAGCGCTTGTTTATGACATTTTGAAGCGTAAATAAGTACTCCCCATTATTAATAACATAGTCGCCGTACATGTTAAACTTACCGCGGTTATCGATTTGTAGCAGCAGATCGCCCGCTCCACGTGCTTTGATAATATCACCAACTTTTTCGTCGAATATGATTTGAACTTCCGCATCCTTGTCCACGGCTAGCCTGAAGTTTAGCTCCAGACCTTTCAACTCCGCTGCCAGCGCATCGTCCTTTTCCACTACCCCGAATCCGTCGTTGTTAACGAAACGTATGAAGTCAAACTCATTAACGCTGCCACCACTAGAAAGCGGGATATGCAACACCGTGTTTTTATCGGTTCCTGCCTCAACGTCGATGGCCGTATGTGCCGCATACCCGCCAATATTAATGTCTCCAGTAATATTCGCAACTCCATAATAATCTTCGTTATCGGCAAGCGTCGTATTCAAGCACAGAAAATTCTCAGCCTCCATGAAAATATCATAGCTCAGGTCGTTAAAGTAATCATGGAATATCTGGACATTGGTAACTGCGGTGGAACCCTTCTCATCCTTGACATCAGCCAGGTCCATTGCGATTAGATCCGGCTGCAACAACACGCTTGCCTCATCGATGGTATATGCGGTGTTTAAATAATTCACCTTAGCTCCAATGTGTTTTAAACTTAGGCCGCCGTTAATATCTGGCTGCTTTATCGTCCCAGTTATACTAGCGGATCCGTCGATTTCACCCTTCAATTCTGAGGCAAATGCATCTACAAACGGCTCTATCGAAGCGAGATTAAAACTCATTAAAGCCACTTCAAGATCGAGCTGCTCAAGTTCTCTCGTTGGATAATAATCTCCCATGATTTTGATCCGCTCGTTCTGGAGATACGTGAGGTTTGCGTTTACGATCACCTTCTTTAGTTGATCGCTGTAACGCGCATCTCCCTGCACTCGTCCTATTTCGGTGCCATCAATACTCAGCGAATCAATGGTCGCACCACCATCGATTATTAAATTTTTGTTTCGATAATATAAATCCGCCGCCCCGCTCAACTGACCCTGAATATCATTTTTAATCAACCCAAAATTGCCTAGATAATTTAGTCCGAAGTTTTCAATGTCGAAATTCAAGATTGAAGGCATCTTTTCATTTAGCGTTCCTGAACAGGCGAAGAGTCCTTCCTCACTTTTTAAGGCAAAATCATCGATCTCTATGCGGTTCGAATCGGCCATGAATGTGGCCCGACTCACCGAGCTCCACTCCACCTCTGCCATGCGGATAACAGCACTTTCTAGTATTGCATTCCAAGGACTCACACCCGTTCTAAAAAGCATTAGTTCAATTGCTCCGCTATCGCCCAATTCATTTGTATTGACCCAATGCAAACGTGTATCAGCCGAGTCCTTCTTGATTGATGAGAATGCCTCAAAGTTCTCGACGGTATAGTTCTCGGAAAGCTTTATTGATTTCGCATCGGTTTTGAGAATTAGGTCATAATGAGCTGGGTAAACTTCGATGCGTTGATCCTGAACTTCAATGTTATTGTATGCCCACGATACCGAATCAGAAGTCAAATTGAAACTATTGCCACGGGTGCGAAGAGATCCTTGAAGGAAAACTGGTTTCATTACTTTGAGGTTTGGATCAATCAGCCCCCAAAGATCTGGATCGTCTTGAATGGAAACATCGAAATGAAAGTCCTGCAACGTATCCGCTCCATCGCCGCTTACTACCTCAGCAACATTGGGCATATAGAAGTGTGTTACGCTTGAAAAGGCATAAGGCAAGTCAAACAAGCTCGTTTTCCCTATCACTTTCGCTTCAATGATGTCTGAATGTATTTCGATATCGTGTCCACTTTCAATTAGTCTGTCTTTCAGTGTCAGGCTCGATAGCGTTACCGAGTCTGTTTTGTTCGAATACCAAAAATCCTTCAGCGTTACACTCCCGTTTAGGGTGCGTTTGGAGTTTCCGTTTAGCACGATATCAATTTCGCCACCCGAGGCACCAAAAGTGTCTTGCGGCACAATGTTCAGGTTCCCAAGATGGATATACTTAATGACAGCTTTGCTCTTGAGGTGTGGAATATCTTGAGTTAAATCCACCATTCCATCAAATTTCATTTTGATGTTGGAGTCCAAAATCCCCACAAATCCATTAAAAATCATATCGTCAAACACGCCATCGATATCAATGTCTCGATAGGCATACCCTTTAACCGAAATGTGGTGCACTTTACCCTTGGCAATAACCTCTAGCGTGTTAGGATCCAATCCTTTTCCGTTTACATTAAGATGGAATCCGATGTCGGCGATTTGCGATTCCGCATTAATAAGTCTTCCCAGCTTGAATCTGGAGGTGTTTACTTGGCCTGAATAGCGAAAGACTTCACCTGTTTTAATATTCACATCGACGTCGACATGTCCAAGTGCTGTTTGAATATTTCCATATGTCACGAAGTCATTTACAAATCCGGTAAAACGGCCGGTATAATTCACAAAACCAAGAGTGTGCAATTGTCGAGATAACTCCAACGGTCTATATTCACCGGCTCTAGGCAAGTTGATTTGTTTGACATCATTCACCGTAGCGTAAAGCCGTTCTAGGTCGGCATCGATAAACGTATTTGCTATATCGGGCAAACCCTTCACCTTCACCTTTCCGCTTAGTTGTCCTTGGTCTGCAAATTGAATTACTTCCACATTGGACATCAAGTTATCTATCGTTCCGGATACCTCGCCGGTAAACGTAAAAGGCAGTAAAAGGCCGCGCAAGTTTGGGGTGAAATAGGCCAAATCATCAAATCTGATATCGGAGTCGTACAGTTTCGCATCCAAATGAACATTTTCAATAAAATTGGAATACTCCGACCAAGTGTCAGCCGTCATTGAATAGTCGCCCTGAACCAATCCAGTATTTGTCGCCAATAAAAGTTGGCTAAAGGCCACGCTACCGGGTTTGAGCTCTATTTCTGACTGCAGACTTCTTAGGACAAAACCGCTTTTTTCAATAAAAGCCAATTGACAAACCTGCGCGGACAATTCGTCCTGATCCCAGATTACATTTTTGAGAGATGCTTGAATCTTATGTAACTCTAGATGGGCAAAGTCTATTTTATTTTCAACCTGAAAATCGGCATTGGCATTATGAAATGAAAAAGTGAATTCTGACAATTCAATTTGATCCACTCTAACTATTGGAAGTGCTATTTTCGGTCCGTCTGATTTTGGAATTTGATTTAGTACGTGTTGAAGGTTTGAAAGAGAGTCGCCCGCTGCAATGTGCATGTAAAAACCTCCATCAGATAGTCTAAGGGCATTCCATTCCGATCCAAATGTTTCCAAGTTTAGTCTTCCCAATGCAACAGAGGCCTGCGAGGCGTGCATCATGGTATCAAGGTTCATATCGTAAATCAGAACTTCATTTATGTCTAATTCCGTAAACGAGCCGAAGTAAATAGATCCTATTTCTGTTTTAACACCAAACTCGTCCCAAACATAGTGCGTAGCCCAATCGACCACCTTATTTTGCACGGGATCCAAGAAAAGAAGTCCTGCAATGAATAGAGGCAGCAAAATGATACCCAAGAGCAACACAAAAAGTAGGCGGAAGGCCTTTTTGATAATTTTGCAGGGAATTGCTGAATCGTTCATTACGGGCGGCAAAATTAGCTGAATCAATGAAGCCCATTACCATCCTCGGAATAGAGTCCTCTTGCGACGACACATCGGCCGCCATATTGGAAAATCGCGCCGTATTGAGTAATGTTATTGCCAATCAAGAAGTACACGAAAAATATGGTGGCGTAGTACCTGAACTGGCTTCACGCGCACACCAATCAAACATACTTCCTGTTGTGCATCAAGCCCTGGAAATCGCACAGAAATCGCTTTCGGATGTCGATGCTATATGCTACACTATTGGCCCTGGGTTATCCGGTTCACTTATGGTTGGAAGCAGCTTTGCGAAAGGATTATCCATTGGTTCGGGCATTCCGCTAATCGAAGCGCATCATATGAAAGCGCACGTACTTGCCCACCTAATCGTAGATGATGCACAGCGCAATCCTGGCTTCCCGTTTTTATGCTTGACGGTGAGTGGTGGTCACACACAAATTGTGCAGGTTGATTCTCCAGAGGAAATGCACGTAATTGGCAAAACTCGAGATGACGCGGCAGGTGAAGCATTTGACAAAGCCGCCAAAATATTAGGTCTACCCTATCCAGGTGGTCCGTTGGTAGATAAGTATGCAAAGGAAGGCGATGGAAATAAGTTCGTCTTTGCAAAACCCGACATCCCCGATCTTGATTTTAGCTTCAGCGGGGTAAAGACGAGTATACTTTACTTTATTAGAGACGAGGTAAAATCCGATCCAGATTTCATTTCAAAGAACAGAAATGACTTGTGTGCTTCGATTCAGGCCACCATCGTTGACATTCTTATCGTTAAACTGCGGCGCGCAATTAAACTAACAGGAATCAAGTCTGTCGCTATCGCTGGGGGCGTATCTGCAAACTCCGGACTCCGTGCGGCTATGCTGGAGTTACAACACGAAGGTTGTGAAGTCTTTTTACCCAAGTTCGCTTATTGCACCGATAATGCGGCTATGATTGCAATCTATGGACATTATCAATTTTTGGATAAAAAGTTTGGAGCGCTAAATGCCGCACCAAAGGCACGATATGCATTCTAGCAAATGGATATACCTTGTATTAGCTCTTACCGGCTTTACTCAGATTTCTTGGGCTCAAACCATTGAGCAGGAACCCATCGAGATTGACAAGGTTAGCAAGTCTATATACCTAAAAACAAACCCCTTAAGTGTTTTACAAGGGCCTGTACCCTATTTCACCGGAGAGCTCCGACTAGGGTTTGAATTCATTGGATCAGATCGTTTTACATATCAAGCCAGTGCCAGTTATGTATTTCTCTCACCGCTCTTAAACGTGCTTGCTAACAATACACCAGCAGCATTTGGGGGCGCCATTCAGATGCCTGGGTATCGATTTCAAGGCCAAGTGAGGTATTATTACCTAAAGTTCTATAACAAGAAAAAACTGTCCAAGGTTTTTCTTCCTACAGGACTATATACCGCGATACACTCGTCCTATTCGAACGCTTATTTCAGAGATAAGAACGCCCCGATTGAGCGTATCGAATTCACCCAGTTGAGTTTTGATCTTTTGGGCGGCATGCAGGTTATGTACAACGACGTTTTTGGTATCGACTTCTTTGCGGGCATGGGATACAAAAACAATGTGATTACCTATTACGACTATCGCGGACGCAAAGAAATCTGGGATGCCGATATGGTTAATTTAGGTTCGTATTACTCCAGTCCAATAAAACTGACCATTGGTATGAATCTTACATTCGGATTATTGTAACTTTCGGTACACTTCAATAGCGCCATATGGAACACCTCGACCTCAGCTACCTGCACGAAAATGTCACCACCGAACCAACATTCATTCGAGAAGTACTTCAAATATTCTTAGAAGGACTTGAAACTGATGGAGAACAGTTAAATGCGGCAATACAGGAATCAAATCACGACAAGATAAAACTGGCCGCGCATAAGCTTAAATCAAGTTTCAGAAGCTTAGGAATGACAGAACCTTGGCATTTGCTGCAGAAGATTGAAGATGTTGGCCATGAAAACGGTCCGATTGAAAACATTTACGTCTACAAACGAGATTTTGATGAGTGCAAACCTGCTGTTATAGCCGAGGTAAAGGCCTACCTAAATAGTTAATAGCTAATCTCAGCATCGGTTAACGATTCAAGAAATGAGATCAGATCCGCCCGCTCTGATTCGTTTAATTCAAACTGTTTTAACTTGACACTCTTGTTAGGGTGCGGAGCTCCACCAGACTCGTAATGATGAATTACTTCTGCCATCGTTTCAAAACGACCATCGTGCATATAGGGCGCGGTCAGGGCCACATTTCTTAGACTCGGCACTTTAAACTTTCCTTGATCTTCCTTGCTTAAAGTCAGTCGATACTTTCCCTTGTCTTCGTATATCGAATCTAAGCCGTTGTTCTCAATTTCAAAATTTGTGAGCAACACTCCTGAATGGCATCCCACACATCCCAATCGATCCGAAAAAAACAAGTCCATCCCATTCTCAGCACTGGAAGTAAGGGCTTTTTCGTCACCCTTCAAAAACGAATCATATGGAGATGTACCTCCAACAATTGTTCGTTCATAGGCCGCGATTGAACGAGTCAATGTAAATGGTGTGGCAGAGTCTTGCCAAACGAGACGAAATGCTTCTCGGTATGCAGGCAAATCATTTAATCTTTTGCAGGCCTCTATGACCGTAAAATCCATTTCAAGCTCATTTTCGATCGGCGCTATGACCTGCAGTTCCAAATTCTTCACACCGCCCTCTGCCATAAAATGCGGCATATATCCAACGTTGACAATGGACGGGGAGTTTCGCTGCGCTCTCCTCCCCTTCGCCCCAATGCTAAAGGGGACCGAATCTGCGAATGCGATGGATGGCTCGTGACAAGAGGCGCAACTTGTGGAATAATCAGAGCTCAATGCTGGGTCATAAAACAGACGCTCGCCCAATTCAATTTTGGCTACAGAAGGAAGATTGTTTTTGGGATGTTTCATTGAGTCCCAAAAGCTCCATTCTCGATCTTTTGACTCTTGCGACGTATCCATCTTTTTAGAATCGCACGAAACCATCATGCAACCCAAAAGAAAAATGAGCAACCGCATCATTTGCGATCAGAAACTGAAATGGCGTTGATGAAATTGTCGGTGAATTGCCGGGTCATTTCAACCGACTCCTCATCTTGATTTTCGTGAAAATATGGGATCAGGCTTAAGTCAATCGGTGTGTCAGATCCCTTGGAGAACAGAGCATCCCAGTCGATCCTTACTTGAAGTGAGTCCTTTTCAAAAGCGGCAATACTAAAGGTCATAGGATATGTTTGTCGAGGACGATACTGCAAATCTTCCCCAGTATGAAAGCCTATAATGCCATCAATAGATTGGTCATCGTTTGTGTCAATATTCGCTTCTGCTAAGATAAAGACGAACATTGATCCCCAATCCCAATACATGCCGCTTAGCGTGCTTAATGGATCTGTGTTCGAAACGGTGGTTGGATCCGTAGCATTTAGGTCAGCGGGCAAACCAACCGAGAATCGAATTTGCTCATAGTCATTTTCGGGAATGATGAACTCAAATTCCGAATCGTAGTTTGTATTAAACCGGTCGAGCTCTACCAATTCTACCTCCGTCAAGATTTCCTCTGTGCCATCTGCAGCAATGAGCGCAACATCAGATATGTAAAACTTAAAAGTGCGAAGGGTGAGGTTGTTGCCTTCTGCATCGATGAAAGAATCTCCAACCTCAATTTTGGTGTTCGAGTTGTAAAGACCAAAGTCCAAGACCATTTTAGGGTCTTGCTCCACCAACTCAAATGGTGGAACACCTTCGCCGCAACCGGCAATCAATAAGCTAAGCAATATGGCCGCAAGCCTATTCAAGTCGTACCGCGTTTAATGCATTATTCATTATCAAAACAGTGACCGGATGGTTGCCATCGTGAATTATCAAATCATCTGTAGTAAAATCAATTCCAGATAGAAGCGTTTTCACATCGATGGACAGATTCATTTGAATCGAGTTTCCATCAGCGGAGATATCTGTGCTGTCGTCAACAATGGACTTTAGATTCGCTGGGAGCCCGCAATGAAATGCGAATGGAGTCATTCCTGAACTATCAGATGCAGCGGAAGTATCAACCATACCTTCAATCGAAATAAAACGATAGCCAGCAGCCCACCCCCAATACATACTAGGTACTTGAAGCGAAAGAGGACTCTCTGCTGCCACCTTTGAAGTATCAGAGGGATCATCGGAGTAAAGCGCCGTGTCCACACCGATATCAAAGCTGAAACCCTCAATCGAACTCTTGTTCAGATAAACACCATCTACAGACAGTTGTCCGTCTTTGATTAAAGCGACATCATTTAAGTTCCACCGTTGATAATCTTCTTCACCTGCTTCCTTAAACGATATATTGGATAGGTAGGCTCCGAAGTAGGAAATTTGGATCCTTCGACCATCATCCATCTTTTGCATTTCATTGTTTACGAGATCAACCTCACCAAACTTTGGTTGAACATCCAGTGAAATTTGTTTTGGTTCATATACACAGGTCTCGGTTCCTTCGCCATCTGGATCGTAATTGAAGGCTAAAGGATCATTGCATCCGTCATTTTTACATGAATTAACAGTTACAGCTGCAACGATTAAGAGAGGTAGGAGTCTTTTATATGAGATCATAATTGAATATAACTTTATGACGAGTTTTTTCTGTCTTTGGTCAACCAAATTAATACAAATTTAGTGCTGTTAAAACCATGTTAAAAGGACTTTTGTCACAAAAGGATTTTGAATTGCTTTGGGCATTGATAATTTCCCACATACTATGAAGCAATTTCAACTACTTGTCGCAGGCCTTTTGATATCGATTACATCGATCGCTCAAGAGCCAATTCTGAATTACGATTTTACTTTCAAAATCAACAACCTAAGCGACACAAACGATAGTATGGCTTTCATGGCCAACTATTATGGGAGCAAGCAATACTATTTTGACACGGCGATTGTTGAGCCAGGAGGCGTCCTCCATTTCAAAGGCGATTCAATTCAGGGAGGAATCTATTCGATCATTTTAAGCGACAAACGCTCCTATTTTGAATTTGTGGTGAATGAGCCCAAAATAAATATGGAGACAAAGGCGATAGATTTCGTACCGAACATGAAGGTGAAAGAGTCTGAGGAGAATCGACTTTTCTATGAGTATTTAGCCTTTATCGAAACTCAATCGAAGCAAGTTGAGACCTTAAAAAAGCAACGTGAAGATGCGGACGATAAGAAGAAAGAAGAACTTGAATCGAAACTGGAGAGCATTGACAAGAATGTGATTTCGTATAAACTCAATTTCATCGAAACCAATCCGGACCTGTTTATTTCAAAGGTGTTTAAGGCATCTGCAGAGCCCGTTGTTTCTGATTTTCTTGAAATTAAGGATGAGAAAGAGCGGCAAAAAGCACGCTACATTGCGTTTAAAAACCAATACTTAGCGGACGTTGACTTTGCTGACGAACGCCTACTACGGACACCAGTTTTACACAACAAGATGAACTATTTCTTCACGAAGTTGGTTCCTCAAATTGCCGATAGCATTATCAAGGAAGCCGACGAACTGGTGAAGCGTACCAAGAACAATAAGGAAACGTATAAGTACGTGGTCCATCACATTACAAGTAAATACGAGGACTCAAAAATTATGGGCATGGAATCGGTTCTTGTACATATGGGTCAGAACTACTACTGTCCAGATAAAGCGTGGTGGTTGAGTAAAAAGAAACGAGAAGAATTTTGCGAGCGGGTAGACAAAATGGCCCCACTCCTCATTGGCAAAACTGCTCCTGATTTAATCTTGATGGATACGAACAATCAATGGCAGCAACTCCACAAAATTGAAGCGACATACACTGTTTTGTATTTCTGGGATTCAGGTTGTGGCCATTGTAAAAAGGTGACACCTAAGCTCAAGGAGTTCTATTCAGAATACAAAGGAAAGGGCATAGAGGTTTTTGCAATTGGCACTGAGTTCGAAAACAAGGACTGGAAGAAGTATATAAAGAAGAATGAGCTACCCTGGATCAACGTAAGCGATAATCCAGAGATCAATGAAAACGCCCAGGAACTAATGAGGCAGGGCACTACCACTTTGGAGAGCTTAAACTTTAGAGACACCTACGACATCTTCAGCACTCCTAAGGTTTACCTTTTAGATGAGAACAAGACCATCATCGCCACCAAGCTTATGCCTGAACAAATGGGCGATTATTTAGATCATTTGATTCAAAGTGAAAACGAATCTAAGGACGAGAAATCATCAAAGAAAAAAGCCAAATAGGGATTTCGGAAAGCGAATCTTAAAATGTTCCTTTTCCTGATTTTTTCGAAAGTATACAAGCCCCATAAAAAAGAGATCTATGGTAACGGTGGCATCCGGGTCTTGTTTAACAGAGGCCCAAGCTTTCTCCATTCCCTTGCTCCAATAAATGTCGTGTAATACAATTGGCCCTTGGCCCTTAAGGCATTCTTTCGCTCTCTGATAGTATCTCAATGTGGGTTCGTAACTATGGTCTCCATCGATGAAGACAAAATCAAATTTCATTTCATTGGTTTGGAAGAAAGAGTCAAAGGTGGCATGAATCAGATTTACATTCTTTATTCCAAGTGTGTCGAATCCGTCTTTAGCCATTTGGACCAAACCTTCATTGCCCTCAACGGAAACAACGTCAGCATTTTCATTCATAGAGGCTATCGTAGCAGATGCCTTGCCTAAATTTCCACCAAGTTCTAGGATGCGTTGGCTGGAATGATGATTTACAAGCCGCCCCAGCAAGTTTGATTCAAAATGTTGGGTTACCGATTTTTTCGCCAGGGCGCCAACCTCAATACGCACAGATTTTCCAGCACCGTGATCAAAACCTTCGATTACATCTTTGCGTTCCTTCATGCCGCTGTAGTGCGACTTTACACTCTCCCGAACGCTCATTTTGCTATAAACGCAATCGCGCAGCAGGGCGTAAACAAATGGCGAATGGGTGCCATGCAGCGTATTCGAACTGAATAAGTGCATTAAAAAGGAAATGGCTTTACGCATCCATGCAAAGCAACAATCCATTTCGGAACATCCAACAACCTATGTAGCCCTTTTTTAATTGTCGACAATTACCTTCCTCCTCGCACTTCAATAACCTTTTCAGACTAGAAACGGTCAATCCAAAAACATCATTGACAAAGTCAGTATTGGCCGCATAAAGGAATCTCCTCTTGTAAGTTTTGTGAAGGTCTTTTACTATATCATTGAAAAGGGGGATTTCAATGATCTTGAGAAACTGAATACTTTGAGTGTACTCTAAACGGTAATTGTCCATGAATGGATCTGTCTCCTTGAACTCTAACCATCGGTGCAAGGCTTCAATCTCCTCAGTGGAGGTTTTAGTATATTCCTTAATCACTGAATTTGTGCCGATAATAAATTTATTAGCAAAGAGATTATGGGATTCTAGTGTATCAATCATGGACTAATTTGAATTTTGCTAAATCGTCTTACTTATCGAAAGTAGTTCTTAAGAGATAATCAGCTGCCCAAGATCTGAATTTGCTGAGCCAACAGAGCAACTTCCAGTTGTATGTCGGCCCAATCCTAGTAAACCAACAATTGTAAAGCCAATGTTTTGAGCATACTTTGTATGCAAATAGTATGCAAATGCCTTTAACTAAAAAAGGGTCTCAAGAATTAATTATCCTGAAACCCTTTATATAAATGGTGTGCCCGGGACTGGACTCGAACCAGCACGTCTTGCGACACACGCCCCTCAAGCGTGCATGTCTACCAATTTCACCACCCGGGCATTATTATAATTGGAGGCGCGAAATTAGAAATTCTATTCAACGCTGAGAGAAAGAGGCATGGCTTATATTTAAGATCTACATTCTTTTAATGTCTCGCCCACATCTTACTTCCAATTCCAGAATCCAATATGCTGTTTTGTACACGGTATTTTTCGTTGCGCTCATCTCAACATCACACGATATGACGGCCCAAAAAACCAACTTATATCTACTGTCTGGCCAAGGATCAGACGAGCGAATTTATCAAGAAATTGACTGGGACACTGCTCGATATAATGTCACCTATATTCCCTATTTAATTCCTGAAAGCGGAGAAACGATGAATGCATATGCACATCGAATGGCAGCGGCAATGGATACATCCAATGCATTTTCACTAGTGGGCGTATCGCTTGGAGGCATGATTTCATCCGAGATAAAAACCTTTACAAATCCAGAGAAGGTTATTCTGATTTCAAGCGCAAAGTGCAGGGCTGAATTGCCGTGGCAATATCGGATTCAACGCATACTCCCATTCTACAAACTTGTACCGAAGAATGTTCTAAAGTATGCGGCTCTCATCGCGCAGCCATTGTTCGAGCCAGATCGAAAAAGTCATGCTGAGGTGTGCTCGGCCATGCTTAAGTCGAAAAACAAAGTCTTCACGAAGCGTAGTATACAGATGATTATGAATTGGGACAAACTAGATTCCGATCCAGAGATTATCCACATTCACGGAACGAATGATAATACATTACCCATTAAGCGCATTGATGCTACTCACGTGGTTAAGAATGGTTCTCATATGATGACGCTAACCAGAGCCAATGAGGTCAGCGCGATTCTGAACAACGTGCTATAACAATTACTTCGCCGGCTTCCGCTTACCCTTATTTATGCGCTTGATCACGTCTTTCGCTTCCTTATCAGAAAGTCGCAATCCAATTACCACCTTTTTCCCCAGATACTCAAATCCGATTTTTTCGCCACCAACTGTCCAAAAAGCATCTTGGTAGGTTTTCGCGAATGTTTTTCCGTCAAGATTGACCAACCCTAAATTTTTGATCGTACCTAAGTCATACGATATAGCCTTTCCGTAGGATCCCCAAGATCGCTTGTAATCAAGGTTTTCAGCTCCAATACGCAGTAACTCGTGCCCATTTTGATGCCAAATAACCGAACGGATTGCATAATACAAAAAGTAGATCCAGAGGATGGTAAAAACAAACAGGTATAAATACTGATCTCCCTCGCTAGTTCCGAGCATGCTCATGATCCCCAACAGTCCCGTTACAGCCCAAACCGCGATCCAAATGCGCAACGCGATTTTCTGCCACGATTTTAATTGTGGATAAATTGTAATTAGTTGTCCTTCTTCAGTATCCTGTACGCTAATTTTGGCACCTGAATCAATCATGCGTTCGAATTATTTATGTGCCAAAGGTCATAATCTATTCGCATGGCGCGCTAATTGATTTAATGAAATTATGATTGGAATGAAAAAGTCTTGGTACGCGATACTTCTTTTTACCCTTTGTGCATTCACTTCGGAGGCGCAGGTCAAGAATAGCGATTTTCAAAAATTGTTTGACCTCTACACCATGGAGGAATACGACAAGTGCGCGTACAAAGCGGAGCGATATTCCCAAAAGGATAAGTACAGCCGCGAACCTGAACCATATTTATACATGGCATTGTGCTTCTATCAAGCGCATGTTCAACCCGAAAAATTTGATCAGGAGTTTGACGACCCACTGAAGGACGCTCTGAAATACGCCTATAAATTTCGCAAGAAGGATAAGACGGGAGAGATCTACGAGGCAAATCGAGAACTACTAGACAAGATCCGAGAAGAAGCGCTATTCAATGCTAAGTTCTATTATAACGACGGCAATTACCGAAAAGCTTCGAGCGAATTCAGAAGAATCCAGAAGGTGATTCCAGATGATGTCAATGTTCTTTTCATGAATGGCGTGGCAGATATCATGGCGAAGAATGCTGGACAAGGCGAAAAGTTGGCAAAAACTGCGCTCGATACCTTGAGAGCGCAAGATGCTCGTGACGCCTGGGTGAAGGACGATGTTACCTATGACATACTGATTAAGGCATTTGTAGGATACACCAATTACTTATCCGAGGTAAATCGAGTAGACGAGGCGCAAGAAACAATGACTTTTGCTCGCCAGTTAGTGCCAGATGATGCTGCACTAAAATCGCATTACAAAAAGATTTATGCCGTTGGCACCATTGAAGAAGACTAATTGTGATGCGCATAGATATCATAACGGCCCTTCCGAAGCTTCTTGAAAGTCCCTTTGCAGATTCCATTCTAAAGCGAGCGATCGACTCAAAACTTGTTAAAGTACACATTCACGATCTGAGAGATTATGGCTCTGGGAAGCACCGACAAATCGATGATTACCAATTTGGAGGAGGTGCGGGTATGGTAATGATGATAGAACCCATTGAAACCATAATCACCAAGCTGTGCGACGAGCGTAAATACGACGACGTGATCTTTATGACGCCTGATGGAAAACGATTCGATCAAGGTATGGCGAACACACTTTCGCTAAAACAAAACATCATCATTCTCTGCGGTCATTATAAGGGAATTGACCAGCGAATTCGAGAACAATACATAACCTCTGAAATTTCAATTGGAGATTACGTGCTCTCTGGAGGTGAATTGGGCGCGGCCGTGATTAGCGACGCAATTATCAGACTTATTCCGGGAGTGTTAAATGACGAAACATCGGCATTAAGTGACTCATTTCAAGACGATTTACTTGCGCCTCCAGTTTACACCCGACCAGCCGAGTACAAAGGCTGGAAAGTGCCTCCAGTCTTGCTTTCTGGGAACTTCAAAGCCATCGACGAATGGCGTCAAACAGAGGCAGAAAAGCGCACAAAAGAGCGCCGACCAGATCTTTGGAATAAAAAAGCAACAAGTGACCAATAACTATTAGTAAAAATCTATCTTTGCACCCTGAATTTTTTGAGCTATGGCCAAAGTTGTAATGCAAGACATAATAAATGAGGTAAATCCTAAATCAGATTTACCAGTTTTCAATAGTGGAGATACTATTGCTGTTCACTATAAGATTAAAGAGGGAAGCAAGGAACGTGTTCAGGTTTTCCAAGGTGTTGTGCTTCAAAGAAGAGGCGATGGCTCTACTGAAACGTTTACAGTAAGAAAAATGGCAAGTGGTGTTGGCGTAGAGAGAATCTTCCCTTACAACAGTCCATTGATAGATAAAATTGAAAGACTGAAGCGCGGTAGAGTTAGACGCTCCAGAATCTTCTTCCTTCGGGAAAGAAAAGGAAAATCAGCTCGAATCAAAGAGCGATACAATCGAAAGAACTACTAAGAATATTAAGGCTCCGAAATCGGGGCCTTTTTTTTGCCCAATTTTCTAGGGCCTCTGGTTGATCGATCTCACCATTCATCTTTGGCACGTTACTCGCATAATGTAATTGAACAATTAATTCAAAACGTTATGAAGCATCTCATTTTACTCTTCGCTTTATTCCAAGCTATTTCCATTCAGGCGCAGCCAAATGGATTAAACATTTCAAGTGAGTTTGGAGAACACATTCAAGTCTATATTAATGGTCGGGTCGCAAATATCCACCCAATGCCAACCGTATTAATCGGGAACTTGTTCACCAATGTGGTAGATGTTACGATTGTGATGAATGAAAGATCAGTTTTAGAGCAGCGCGTTCTTCTTGAACACCATCGTACCTCAAACTTCTCCTTCTATCTAGACGAATATGGAGTCGCTGAACTGAACTATATTTCCCACTCGCCATACCGACGTCATGCTAGGTCAAAAACTGGATCAAATTCACGTTCGATGGAGCGCAGACCTCCACCGCGAAATGGCGCACAACAGCATAACCTGTCAAACCGAATCCCAGTCCAAGGACGTAGGCAAGCTATGGCCCCAGCAGCGATTCGAGAATTAGAGATCTATTTGGGCAACATCTTATTTGATCGTGATAGACTTTCCGAGGCGCGCTTCGCTTTGAAAGGAAGGCGCGTAACTGCATCTCAAGTTGCTGTTTTAATGCACACATTCACCTTTGAGTCTAACCAGGTGAAATTTGCTAAGTACGCGTATCAATACACTATTGATAAAAAAAACTATCATCGCGTAAAACAGGCATTCACTTTCTCAAGCTCTGCTCGAGAGCTCAACAATTATATCCACCAGGAAATGGCATATCGATAAAAAAAAGCCTCTGAAATTCAGAGGCTTTTTTTTAGTGTGTTTCTTGATCTTTATAGATGGGTTTCAAATCCATGTTCCAAAACATAAAGGACCACTTATCGGCCTGCTCTTGAATGATCATTGAAGTGGGCTTACCGGCTCCGTGACCAGCTTTAACATCTACACGTATTAGAACTGGGTTCGTCCCTTGGTGCGCCTCCTGAAGCGCCGCAGCAAACTTGAATGAATGCGCCGGCACTACCCTATCATCATGATCAGCAGTCGTAACCATCGTGGCTGGATAATGCGTTCCTGATTGACAATTGTGAACAGGTGAGTATCCCAACAAATATTTAAACATCTCCTCGTTTTCGTCTGAATTACCATAGTCATACGTCCAGCCAGCACCAGAAGTGAATTTGTGATATCGAAGCATGTCTAAAACACCAACAGCAGGAAAGGCGACCTTCATCAAATCGGGTCTTTGTGTGATGGTAGCACCCACCAATAATCCTCCATTTGAACCACCGGCAACAGCTAGTTTCTCAGAACTCGTGTACTTGTTTTCAATAAGCCACTCGGCCGCGGCAATAAAGTCATCAAATACATTTTGCTTATTCAACTTCGTTCCAGCGCTATGCCACTTTTCTCCGTACTCTCCGCCACCACGAAGGTTGGCAACGGCGAACACTCCCCCGTTTTCCATTAGCACGATATTAGAAGTGCTAAAGCTTGGCGTAAGGCTGATATTGAATCCACCATAACCATAAAGCATTGTTGGATTTTGACCGTTCAATTCTATGCCCTTCTTATACGTCAAAATCATTGGAACCTTCGTTCCATCCTTAGAAGTATAAAAAACCTGCTTACTCTCAAATTGAGTAGGATCAAACTGAACACCGGACTGCTTGTACACGCTAGACTCACCAGAGGCGATGTCATATTTAAAAATGGTTGGTGGGTAGATGTATGAGGTGAATGAGTAATACAACTCCGCATCTTCCAACTTTCCTCCAAAACCTCCAGCGGAACCAACACCAGGAAGCTCAATTTCCCGTTCAATGGAACCATCGGCAGCAATTTGTACAACCATACTTGTTGCGTCCTTTAAGTAGTTGGCGAAGAACTTTCCTCCGGCTGTCCCAACGCGCAGGACGTTCTCCGTTTCTGGTATAAAATCAATCCACGTTGAAGGAGAGGGATCGGTAATGCTAGACATAACCACCTTTCCATTTGGTGCATTCAGATTTGTCTTAATGAAGAGCTTATCCCCTTCTGAATGTATAACCCAATGATCGTTGTCATAGTTGTCCACCACATTTACAATTGGGCCATCATTCCTTAAGTCTTGTATATAGAGCTCATTTCCTGTTGTAGATGTGGCTGCACTGATAATTAGGTAAGAGCCGTCTTCTGACACGCCACCACCAATATATCTTCTGGGTGTTTCATCGCCTCCAAAAACAAGTACATCGTCGGATTGGCTAGTGCCAAGCTCGTGATAGAAAAGTTTATGAAACTGAGTTAAACCACTCAACTCGCTTCCGTCCTTCGGCTTGTCGTAGCTGCTATAGTAGAACCCCACGTTTCCTTTCCATGAAATACCTGAAAATTTCACATCGACTAATGTGTCTTCAAGTATTTCCATTGACGCAGCGTCCATCACGATCACTTTTCGCCAATCAGAACCACCCTCAGAGATTTGAAAGGCCAAAAGACTCCCATCTTTCGTAAAGCTTGTACCTGCTAAAGACGTAGTGCCATCCTTCGAAAAACTGTTTGGATCAAGAAAAACCGTGGGTTCTTCTGTGCCCAGTTGTCGATACATGACCGACTGATTCTGGAGCCCGTCATTCTTATAGAAATAGGTGTAATCACCTTTAATTGACGGGGCCGAGTATTTTTCATAATCCCACAGTTCAGTCAATCGATCTTTAATGGAATTTCTGAATGGAATTTTGTCGAGGAAACCAAAAGTTACATCGTTTTGGGCCTGCACCCATTTTCCTGTTTCTTCAGACTGATCATCTTCTAACCAACGGTATGGATCGGGAACCGAAGTCCCAAAATAATCATCTACGACCGTCGTGTCCTTTCTTGATTCGGGGTAAGACAATCCTTTTTCCATGGGCTCTTTAGATTCTTGACAGCCAACTGCTAAGATGGCTAAAAATGCGAGTTTACGTTTCATTTTTTGAATGCTTTGCCGCGAATGTAATGCTTCAAAGTATGATTCAATCCTTCATCAAAATAGCTGGTGCAATTTGGGATATATCGTTATCATTGGAGGATGCGTGAAACAAATGATATTCCCGAAGAACTCTTCAATTCGGATACACAAGCTCCGTTTGATCGTTGCACTATTTGTGATTGCAGTCTATCCGATCCATCCGTTGATTATTCCATTCAAAAGGCGATTCGAAGGGTTCCGAAGCTTCAATTAACGGAAGTCATATTTGAGTATGCAATATGCCAAACCTGCGCCCTTGAAGAGCGCGATAAAATGTCGACAGAATCTCTAAGCAGCATCGAAAATTATTTAAAAGAGTCCACAAGGGATCGTCGGTCCGTGTATGATATTTCATTTGACAGCTGCCTTGTCACAGGAAAGGAAATTTCAGCCTGCAACGAGTACAGTTTATTCGCCCAATGTGTGGGTGGTCAAATAACGGACGGCACCTTTCCATATGCAATAAGTGACTTGGCCATGGACCAAATTGGAGAACTGCTCAGTGCCGAAACTATAGATGAGTTAGATGATTTCACCAAGAAACATTTCAGTGGCCCTCCAGAATATGCAGAACTACTCAACCCAACTCGGTTCGTACCACTTTAACCTGGATGAACACCCTTCAAACTGATTCACCGTTCGTATTCTAAATTGGGCCAAATCGAAAAGCCCGAATCATTAGTTTTATAAAATGAAGTTATTGCTTTCAATATTGGTGCTTTATACGGCATTGACATCTTACGCCCAAGACTCGACGGTAGTCCGATTCTTCGTAAAGGGGGGTGAAAAGTACCGAGTCAAAATCGACGACAAACTGCAGCCAGAGACTAATATTTTCACTGTTGAGAAGGGAGAACATAAGGTCGAAATCTGGTCTTTTAAAAACGACGTTTTCTTGGGCACGATGCAAACTGGAAATTTAGACTCCACCAATTACTTCGCAGAATTAAGGAAGACAGGAGATTACTTGGGATATTTGAGTCAACGAGACGACTATAAACGAAAACTATTCTTTGCCCGTACGGCGCCATACTTAATTACGGGAGTCTCAGTCATTGCTCTCCCCTTTTTATACTCATCGCGAAACAACAAACATGAAGAGTTGGTTCAAAACCAATTCTACTATGAGCGTGGTCAGATTCAATCACAAACATTGCAAAACGTTCAAAATCAATACACATCCAGAAACATTCTATTCTATACAGCATCAGCGGGCTGTGTTATTGGAGTCGCGAGTTTTTTCCTTTTAAAACCTTACGCTGAAAAATTGACTCCTCCTGTTTTTAAACAACGAAATCCCTTCACGCTCGAGGAAATGGAACTTTCGATGAACCCGCAGATCCAACGACCAGAAGTTGGACTAACATTCACATTCTAAGAGATGCGCTATACATTCCTTTTCATCATCGGCCTTATTGGACTTTGTTCTTGCAAACAAAACCCAAAGGCATGTCTTGAGTTAGAAGATGGCTACGAAGTTGGCCGCGAATACAAGTTGACAAGTTGTAGCAAGAACTACGAATTTCTGACCTGGGATTTTGGTGATCGATCAGGTGGTTTCATTGGCGATGAGGCTCCCCATATATTTCAAAACAAAGGCACCTTTTATGTGACCGTGACGGCATATTCTGACGGTGCGTATAACTCCGATCAAGCCAGTGTTTCGGTGAAGGCAGCCTCCCGTTATGTTGACCACATTGATATAACAGGGGAGAGTGATTTCACAAAGTTTCGATTCGAATTCGGAAATAACAAAGTGACCTTTTCCGACGCAGTGGGAACTTTCACTGACACCGATCCATTTCGAGGAAATGTGCTGGATTCGGTTAACATCAAGATTCCACTGGATCAAGTTCAAATTTCGCTTTTTGGGCAGCGCAACTCATCCGCCACTCCACTGGTAAACAAATACGCAATTAACTTTCGAAATAATGTAGAGAACCCAGTCGAATTGGAGGGACAGGGATTTAACATGAAGCTCTATTGGAGCTATCAATAAAAAAGGCAGAAACGCAGGATATAATCCATTGCCTCTGCCTAAACCTAACTAAACCTCCCAATGAAGGGAGTATGAAAAGAACAGATATAAAATACAGTTACTAATGTATTTTGAATCAAATTCACCTGCGGGTGAAATGTGATAAATGGTCATTCGCGGGTTTAATCGCTAGGCTCCAATTTCCTCAAAATACGCGTCGATAGACTCTTTAAAGCTGCGTCCGGAAACGAACGTCTCACCGTTTCTCATTTTAAATTGAAATTCATTGTTTCCCTTATAGCTCTTGCCTTGCAGGTAATTTGTGTTGAGGATAACCGAACGGTGAATTCGCAAAAAGCAACTATGGTCTAGTTCATCATTCATCTGATGCATAGTATTTCGAACTAGGAATCTTTCATTTTCGAGCTGAAGACGAAGGTAGTTCCCATCTGCCTCAATATAGTGCACATCATAGAGATTTACCCGCTTATCCACTCCCCGAACCTTTACGTTTATGACAAATGGCTGGGCGAGATTTTCAGATTTATAATCGTCCATCAATTGGAGCAAGCGGTCATTTAACCGCCCTTGTTGATGCAACTCAATCTGGTGCACGGCTTGGTTCAATGCCTTATTAAATCTAGCGTCGTCAAACGGTTTCAATACAAAATCGGTCGCATTTACGTCAAATGCTTTTATTGCGAATCGATCATGAGCGGTTACAAATACGATAAAGGGACGATCCTTTTCGGGCAACTGACGCACCACCTGTAATCCGCTCTTCAAGGGCATTTCAATATCCAAAAAGGCCAAATCAGGTTTATAGTCTCGAATGAGATTAATGGCATCATCGCCATTCTTCCCTTCACCGACAATTTGAATCTGGTCGTTTTCGAGCAGGAGTTTTTTAATTCGCCCTCTACCTAAAAACTCATCATCGACGATTATCGCTCGAATACTTTTCATGGTAGTTTGTTTTTGGAATTTCAATTTCTATTCTAAATCCGTGTCCTGAATCCGGCAATATTGAAAGCACAAAATCATCGCCAAAGTGCTGGTTCAATCTTGATTTGATGTTTGCTAAACCGATGCCCTTTCCCAACATCTTGGAGGTCTCAACATCCGTTTCAGGTCCATTATCCTCCACAATTATTTTCAACCTGTTGTTTTCGACCCTTACTTCAATTCGAATAATACCATCGCTTGCCATTTTTGCAATTCCATGTTTGATGGCGTTCTCTGCGAGCGGCTGTATTAATAACATTGGCACGGCACAACCAAGCGCGCCTTCGTCAATTTCATAGATAACCTCAAGTCTATCCTCAAATCGGATTTTCTCTATCTCGAGGTAGGTTTTCACATAATTCAAATCCTCTTCAAGTTGAATGAATAACCTTTCATCTTGTTCTAGAATTCCTCGAAGTAATTCACCCAATCGAGCCGTGATTGTTTGGGCCTTTTTCACGTCAACTTCCATCAAACTTGAAATACTATTCAGGGCATTGAATAAGAAATGCGGTTGTAGCTGCATCTTCAATACGGCAAGCTTGGTCCGGTTCAATTTGGCCTCCATGCGGCCAATCTCGGCCTGCTTATTCTTATACTTTTTGTAATAATCAAACGCAGCAAACAATCCGTAGATGATCCAATATTCGACTATCCTACCAATGTAGACACTCGGAAACGCCCCAAGAACAACAGCCCATGTCTTGTCATTGAACGCGTATACGTCAAGCGCACTGAGAAGAACGAAGTAAATAATGGTAGTGGCAACTTCGTGCATAAGCGGAATGAGCAGGCTCATACCTATATTTCCAGCGCGATCTTTAAATATGGCACCCTTACCGATTCTGAATCGTTCAAATGCCCAATAAATAAAGGGCACTAGAAATGGCCAAAACAAATAGTTTATCACATGTGGAAGCGCGCTTCGATACCATTCATACTCGGCCGTGTCGCCCCAGTACATATAAGGGATAAACGATTTAAAGCCAAGGACAACGCCCAACACAACACCCGTAACTAGCACGTAACCAAAAGGAATAGGCATTCTTTTAAACATCACTCAAACCTAATAGGTCGTGGCGAGGATTCCAATCAATAGAGTGATGAACGGGTAGAATTGAGGTTGCCGAACAATAAAAAACCCGTCTATTCTCATAAACGGGTTTTCCCTCAAATCGCACAATCAAATCAAATCAACTTATCACAATGTTCTTTGGTTCTTTGGGCAACACTTCAGTTCTCTTTGGAAGCATCACCTTTAATATGCCGGCTTCATACTTTGCATCAATCGCCTCTTCATTTATGATCTCCTTTGGGAGCGCAAATGAGCGTTGAAATGAATGATACCCGAATTCCCTTCTTGTATAGTTTTCCATCTCCTTTTCATTTTCAGTTTTTGATTCAGCTGAAATAAGGAGTTTTTGATTCTCCACGCGGACATTAAAATCGGATTTATCAAATCCAGGTACGGATAACTCCAGTTCAAATTGCGTATCCATCTCTTTGATGTTTACAGCCGGAACGGAAGAATCTGATCCAGCAGGTCTCATGTCGTTTAAAAGTCCGTCAAAGGATAAGGGAAATTCGTTCCAAATTGGTCTATGTCGTCTTACTAATGTTTTCATAATTAAAAGTTTTCACTGAGTAGTCAACTTACATTCCAAGTCAACTTACCTGACTTTATTTCCGATAATTCTCCAGCACCATGACATTATAACCGATTCATTCACAAATACTTACATTTCACAAGACAAAAATTCCGCTTAGTAAAAAATTCAACATCGTTTGTTCAAAGTGTGTGTTCAACAAAATGCCAGGATTCGGGTTTAATCCTTGGCGCTTTGGTAGATTTGCCACAAATTTCAAACAATGCTGAACAGTATAGAAGAGGCTATCGAAGATTTTAAAGATGGTAAGGTTATCATCGTCGTTGATGATGAAGACCGAGAGAATGAAGGAGACTTTATCGCCTCTGCAGATCACATTAGCCCAGAAATAATCAACTTCATGGCAACACATGGCCGAGGGCTCATTTGCACCTCGCTTGTGGAAGATAGGTGCGATGAGTTGGGCCTTGAACTTATGGTTCAAGACAATACTGCACTGCACGAAACGCCGTTTACCGTTTCTGTCGATTTGATTGGAAAAGCTGTAACCACGGGTATTTCAGCGAGCGACCGTGCCGAGACAATAAAAGCGTTGATTGATCCAAACACCAAACCATCGGATTTAGGTAAACCAGGCCACATTTTCCCCTTACGTGCCAAACGCGGTGGTGTGCTAAGAAGAACAGGGCACACGGAAGCCACTATTGACCTTGCGCGATTGGCCGGCTTAAGCGCCGCGGGAGTGCTTGTAGAGATAATGAATGAGGATGGCTCGATGGCCCGCATGCCACAACTAAAGGAAATTGCGAAGCGTTTTGACCTCAAGATAATTTCGATCGAAGATCTTGTCGCTTACAGAATGAAGCATGAGCGATTGATTGAAAAAGAAGTTGCGGTAGACCTCCCTACTCAATGGGGAACATTCAAAATGCACGCTTATCGACAAACAACAACAGGAGAAGAGCACTTAGCTTTGACCAAGGGAACTTGGTCCGAAGATGAACCGATTCTTGTTCGTGTGCATTCATCTTGTGTTACTGGAGATATTTTTGGAAGCTATCGATGTGACTGTGGCACACAATTACACGAGGCCATGCAAAAGATCGAGAAGGAAGGAAAGGGTGTTTTGGTATATATGCAACAAGAAGGCAGAGGCATCGGACTAATTAATAAGCTAAAGGCATACAAGCTTCAAGAAGAAGGCATGGATACGGTCGAAGCTAACCTAGAACTTGGCTTTAAAATGGACGAACGCGACTATGGCGTTGGAGCTCAAATTTTGAACGACTTAGGTGTGCGAAAAATGAAGCTTATGAGTAACAATCCGAAAAAACGGACCGGACTCATTGGATACGGATTAGAAATCGTTGAGGTAATTTCTGTAGAGTCTGAAAGCAATCCACACAACCACAAATACCTCCAAACAAAAAAGGATAAAATGGGCCACTCTCTTAAGTTGGATAACCTAAAAGGATAGTAAGGTGGAATTAGGAACTGAGTATTGGGAAAACCGATGGCAGAAAGAAGAAACTGGCTGGGATATTGGCTATCCATCAACACCTATTTCTTCCTATTTTGATCAGGTTTCCAATAAGGAAACTAGAATATTGATTCCGGGATGCGGCAATGGATGGGAGGGTGAATATCTTCACAATGCAGGCTTCACCAATGTTTTCTTAATCGACCTTTCAGAAACTGCCTTAAATAAGTTTGCTGCACGGAATCCTACGTTTCCGAAGGATCATCTTTTGGTTCGCAACTTTTTCGACCTAAACGAAACATTTGATTTTGTAGTTGAACAGACATTCTTCTGTGCCATACCTATCATGCAGCGAGCGGCATATGTCAAAAAGATGCATGAAGTATTAAGTGATAACGGCAGATTGGTTGGGCTACTTTTCGATACTGCATTTGATAAGCAGGGGCCTCCTTTTGGTGGGAACAGAGCCGAGTATGTCAATTTATTTGAGCAACACTTTCATATACAAACCATGGAAACCGCTAAGAACAGCATTGAACCGCGTGCTGGTCGAGAGCTGTTTATCAACTTAAAACCTAAGATCTAGGTAGACGGCTGAACCTTTGAAATGGCCATATCCAATCTTGGATCAATAAACTGCAAAGTCATCTTTAACTGAAGTTTGAAAATCGAATCATTTTCAGCGTAAAATCCATTCTTCGTCAAAAGTGCTTCAAGAGGCTTATTGCCACTACTGCTATAATGATCAAAATAGGAAGGTCTCAATACACCGACAGAATCTGTGCGGATACACAATCGCTGAACTGAAGGATTCTTTGCTCCTTCGTCATCCCCGAATAATAGATAAAACTTGTTCGATACACCAAGATATTCGCCGCTGGCTTCCTGATACACTTGTTCACCAATCCCAACAGAATAGGGTTGAAATGTAATGTCAGATCCATCGGCTTGAGAAGCATTGAAATAGATTGAAATAGCAGAAACCATTGATTGATTAAACGTGAATTTAATAGCGCTATCCAACAGTTCTCCGGTTCGAAGATCTTCGACGTATACGGTATCCAATGTATTTAAGGATTCGACTAATGACTTTGGATCAAGCTTGTTTTCAATATCGATCTCGCCTAAAAAGTTCACGCCATACACACTTGCGTCTCCGCTGAAAGCCAGTTTCCAAAGCTGATCTAGGAATGACTCGAAACCATCATCAGAAGAAAACGAGCGCACCGTATGAAGTTCAATATCATCTTGCCTCTGATCCAAACCCAAGTTCAATTCCATAGACGATTCATACGGGGCGGGTCTATGTTGTTCATCAATTGGTCTGTCATCGCCTGAGGTTCCAGCGCAGCCAGTCGTAATTATGGCTATAATGAAAGCTATTCTTTTCATAATTCCTTAATCATTAGGGTGATATCATCACCTTGATCCATGCCGCCTTTCCACGATTCAATGTCGGTGAAGATTGATCGGATAAGTAAGTCCGAACTCATTTCAAAATTTTGGGTAAGCTTATTGAGCAGTTTCCGATCCGAATAGGTTCGTGTACCGTCTGCAGATATTTGGTCTCGAACACCATCGCTGGCAACAAACAATCTATCGGTTTTCGGCAATTCGAACACGGTTCCACCCATCTCATCTTTCGCCCCATAATACTCAACCACTTGATTTCCGGATATTTGATAGCAAACATTATCATAAACGCTGAGCACATATTTATCCGTCATTTCGATCCAGATAACCCAGTTCACGCCCTTATGTTTTTCTAGTCTTTCTGTGATTCTCTGCACCTGGTCGCCGAGTATTTTGAAGTAACCCGATTCGCTTTTTGGTGGGTTGCTTCGAATTTCTGAAAAGAAAGCACCCCGAAGTTTTTCCATGAATAACGCACCGGATTCGCCTCCTATTCCTAGGTCGATGAGGCCCTCAATGACATGATCATCTACCTTAAGCTGAATGAAAATATCGGAGCTCTGATGCTCTAGGGTTTTCTGCTTTAAAAAGATGTCGTTGCGCGTTGCTAATGCATGACCATCTGAGATTTGATCAAAAAACTCATTATTCTGAGCATGCTTATCGATTAGTGATCGTTTGTCCTGATCCAGCTCTAGAACTTGCTGCTCTAAAAGCAAAATTTGTTCTCCTAGGGTATTTTTTTCGTCGATTAATGACAATACTCTAAAACGATCCATTAGAAAGATAACTACCACTACCAAGAAAAACAACAACGTATAAAACCACCAGGTCTTATACAGAGGTGGTCTAATGGTAAATTCCAAAGAAACAGGGACCTCATTACACTTACCCGAATTGTTGCATGTTCGAAACTCGAATTTGTAGGCACCTGGAGGCAGAGAAACATATTCAATCTCGCTGGGATTTGTAGTTACCCGCCAATGGGCATGCACTCCATTTAATCGGTACTCAAACTTGTTTGACTCAGGATCTGCCAAGGATAGACCTGAGGCGTTTATGGTCACGGTGCTTTCGTCAAAATCCAATCGGTAAACACCCTCATTTTCGATGGGTTCATTTCCAATGTATGCCGAATGAATGGTGGAAATTGGCTCGTTCAGATTGGCGCGAAATTTTGTCGGTCTAAACTTCAATAGTCCCATCAAAGTCCCCATCCAAATGTTTTTCTGCGCATCTATTTCAATGGCGCCAGAATTCACCTCTAGGCCTAAAAACCCTTGAGCCGCCCCAAAAGACGAAACATCTTCATATGGAATTCGATATAAATCAAGTCCCCAATTATGTCCAATCCAAACGGATTGTTCATCATCAATTTCTATAGCAAATGTGGTATTTGAACTTAATTCTACCTTCTCTGAAAGGTTATGAAAAACACCATCCTCCAGATAGAACACACCCTCATCATAGGTGGCAAACCACGGATTTCCATTCATATCAAATGCCGCATCTTGAATGACATTTGACGTCATGCCCTCATCTGGACCAAACAGTTTGAATCTGCCTTCTCGATATAGCGCACAGCTGCCTCCGAGCACAGTGACCCATGTTTCATTCTTGATTTTGGAATAGTAAATACCGTTGACGCGATCGCCTCCCAATCCCAACTCGGATGCGTACTGCTCAAGAATCCTATCTCCGAATAGCTTGATAACACCTTGATCCGTTCCTACCCAAATTTCTCCATTTACCTCTTCTAAACAATTTGCCTTGAGTTTTAAATCGCTGACGCGCTCAAAAGTTTGATTTAAACCTCCAAGCCATAAGTCGCCCATCGCCGTGATCACATATATCATTTCCCCATTCTGTCTGGCAATAATCTTTCTGGGTTCATCTTGTCCTAGGTTGAACAAACGTTTTGACAAGACCTTGGTTTTCTCTTGATCAAACTCAACAATTTCAAGGCCAACAGGGCTTGCCGTAATGACACTATTCCCAAGCTCAGCTATATCCCAAATTAGGTTGTCAGAAATCCCAGCAGCCTTATCAAATAGTAGGAAAGACTGGCCGAGGTATTGATCCAACCCAGCAGAGGTTGCGATCCAGACTTGGCCCTCTCGATCAAGAAACAACGAACGTATTTGGTTGTAGCTCAATCCATTTTCTCGTTTAATGTGAACTGACTCACCCGTAATTGGATGATATCGAATAATGCCATCATCACTCGTTGCAATCCATATATACTCTTCTTGATCTTCCAAAATGGACACCACCTCTACATGTGGCTTCAACGTATGAATTGTTTGATGCGTCCCAGCTCTCAGGTTGAGAATAAAAACTTCCCTGTCGTCACCAATGATCCAGGATTCATTTTCTAGGTACTGCGCCGCCCCGATATTGTTTGAATCCATGAAAATCGGATCGAATGAAGCCTGACCTAGTTTAGAACTAGGGCTGTGAAATATGCCTCGGTTTCCTACCAAGAAGTATCCCGAAGTGTCCTCGATAATGGTAATAGTGTGCTCGTCACCAATAGGAATTCCGGTAACAACCTGTTCCAATCCTGAAGGTGAGTATGAATAAAGTCTCCCATCATTGGTAACAACCACTGCCGAGCTATCCGATTTTGGCATAATTCGGGTGATGCTTGTATAACCAAGCCGTTCCCTAAGATCGACAATCGTTTTATTGTGTGAAACCGTATTGTAGATGGTTAGACTTCCGGCCCAATGTCCTAACCAAACATTATCGCCTTGGGCGCAGATTGACGAGATCGCATTTTCGGCCAATCCATCACGTTCAAATACTTGATGAAATTCATACCCATCGTAAATGACCAACCCGGCCAATGTCCCAATATAAAGTTCGCCCGTACGCGCCTGAGTCATACACTCAATTCGAGAAGGAAAAGCATTTTTCTCTATGCCGAAGTTTTTAAAGCTTCCGACTTGTGCCATGGATGACCCAAGAAAAAACAGGAGTAAAAGGGTAAACAAAGAATTATTCAAACAGTGCTCTAGCTTCATTGTAGGTATCTTCTGATATCTCTTTATCGTTTCTGTAGTAATAATCAAACTCTATCAGCAACCAATCATAAGTCACTTTCTTGTATTTCGATGTATCCCCTGATTCTTTAATTGTCAAAAGCTCTTCAGAATAAAACGCGCCGTCAGATCCTTTTCGCATAACAGGTTCCTTGTCTGCACCCATTCGCAGTCTTGGTGCACTCGGACCTTTTGAGTTGTCCTGTAAACTTTCCAACATTTCTTCGTGCTTTCGAGCCCTCGTATCGGCCAAACCTTTTGTCTCTTCGGATTTACTTTCCACTTGTTTGGATCGTCCGATCTTTGAGGAAACGATATAGCTCTCTTGTTCAAGGGATTCATTTGTAAGTGAAGCCTGCTTCTTAATCTGCTTGCCTCTCTCGTGCCGATTGCTTTCATTTTGCCCCTCTTCCATCCTGTCATATCTCTCCACACTCAGATCGGCACTTCCCTTTTCTATATCTAGTGTCGGAGCTATCTTATTGCCTTTCTCATGCTCGATTTCGTCTTTTGCCTCGGAATTGGCTGTGGATCTAGGTGTGCTTTTCGAAACCTTTTCTCTTTTTCCTGGTGATTCCGCAATATCCGTTAAGACCTCCTCAGAATCAATTGGATCTTCACCCGCATTCATTCGTCGAATTGATTCATCATTTACTTTTTTCACTTCGGACAACACTCCTTTATCAGGAAAAAAAGCAAACGAATTTTCGCCTGTCCCATCGCCTTTCACTATCCCGATTGGTTTCTTATATGCACTAATATCCAATCCTTTGAATCGTTTGAATAGTTCCATATTTAAAGGAACAGCAACGGTGACATTGCTTTGAACCCCATCAGGCTTATTCGTCTCTACTGCAATTTTCACCGGTATCATATACGGCCTTCGATATACAAGGATGTATTCGTGGTTATATGGAAAGACCAGCTCATATTTCCCGCGCTTGTTCGCCGCAATTGTTCGGAGAATCTTACCATTCTCATAGACTTGAACGGTTACCATATCCATTGAAGCATTGGCATGGTTAACCTCGCCTTCAATACTCATTTGTGCCATTCCTGAAATGGACGTTGAGGCCAAAAACCAAACGATTAGTATGCGAATAATCCTCATAAATTCGGTTTAAATATACTAAACAGTACGTGCAACGCCCTTGAAAATTGATTTCTACATTTGGCCCATACCCAAGGATGAAAACAATTGTATTAAATACCGAACAGATCAACCGAATTGTAACGCGAATCGCCTACCAAGTTATAGAGGCATGTCCGGCTGATTCTGAGGTAATTATTATCGGAATCGAACCACGCGGATCATGGGTTGCTGAACGAATCAACTCCAGTCTAAAGGAAGTTGGAGGCATAAAATCGAAGATGCTGGCAATTAATCCAGCTGAAAGTTTTTCAAATGAATCATTCCACAATCAGGTTGTGTTGGTCGTAGATGATATTGTGAACAGCGGCGCGACTATGATGCGGGTGGCCGGCCATGTTTCATTGGCAAATCCTAGCCGATTAATGACGGCATGTTTGGTTGACCGAATGCACCGAAGATTTCCTATACAGAGTGATTTCACTGGACTCAGTTTAGCTACCACGCTCATGGAACATTTAAGCTTACAAACGGGACCGGCCCCACTCATTCACCTGGAGTAAGTTCTATTTGGCTTAGTAATTCCGGCCAATCCAAGTGTAATGCCTCAATATTGAGATTGGCCATTCCATAGTATGTTTTGCGCGATTCAATCAGCGCTTCGAGCTTACGTTTAAGGTCTTCCCTATCTAAACTGCTTTCAACGAGCGGACGCTCATTCTTCTTTCTGGATAAGCGACTTGCCAAGAATCCAGCCTCTCCTTGAAGCCAAATGCACAAGCCTCGCTCCAACATAAATTCGGCATTCTTGTGGAAGCAAGGCGTTCCACCGCCAGTTGAAACAACAAGAGGCTGATCAAGGTTTAGTGCGCGTAAGGCCTTGAACTCAATCTCCCGAAAACCGGATTCACCCTTTTCAGAAAATAATTGTGAGATGGTTTTTTCGCCTTCTTGTTCAATAAAATGATCGAGATCTATAAACCCACAATTGAGTTTGACCGCAAGTTTCTTACCAATTGTTGTCTTTCCAACCCCCATCATTCCCCATAAAAAAATGATTTTATTATTGTTCCTAAAACTCACGCTTATTTAGTGGAAATATGCATTTACTTTGAAGCACGCATTAATTGATAGGCATGCGCATCACCGAAGTTAGAGACAAAAACGACACCACCACATTCCGTAAAGTTCCGCAGCTCATTTACGCAACGGACCATTACTGGATTCCACATCTTCGACAAGATGTGGAAGACGTTTTTGACAAAACGAAGAATAAATTTTGGAGGCATGGAGAAGCTGCGCGATGGATATTATGGAATGATGATGGTCAAGCGATTGGCAGAGTAGCGGCATTCATTAACCGAAAAACAAGCAACACCTTCAAACAACCCACCGGTGGGATGGGCTTCTTCGAATGCATCGACAATCAAGACGCGGCGAACAAACTTTTCGAGACCTGTCAAGATTGGTTGAAAGAGCGAAACATGGAGGCAATGGACGGCCCAATTAACTTTGGTGAGAAGGATAAATTTTGGGGATTGATCACGGAGAATTTTGAGATGGCTCCGTATTATGGACAGAATTACAATCCACAATACTACATCTCCCTATTTGAAAACTTTGGGTTTAGAACCTACTTCGATCAGCATATCTTCTATCGAAAAGTAAGCGATCCACTACAAGCCAGATTTAACGATCGTGCGGGAAGGTTAATCGCAGATAGTGCCTATCGTTGTGTTCACATTGACAAGCGAAACCTTGCGAAATTTTCAGAAGACTTCCGAGTCATATATAATCGCGCTTGGACTACCCATGAAAACTTCAAGGGCATGTCTAAAGAGCAGGCGATGAGTATTATGAATCGATTGAAACCTGTGCTTGATGAGAAATTAATCTGGTTTGCCTATTACAATGACAAACCAATTGGATTTTACATTTCATTGCCCGAATTAAACGAGGTGTTCAAAAAGATTGGCGACAATCTGAATTGGCTTGGCAAATTGAAATTCCTCTTTTACAAATATGTCGGGAAGCGGAAAAACAGCTTCGGCGTAGCGTTTGGCATAGATCCAGATTTTCAATTAAAAGGAGTTGAAGGATTCATATTTAAACACATGGAATCGACCATTCAAAAGAATAAGCTCTATGATGGAATCATTATCACTTGGATCGGCGACTTCAATCCTAAAATGATAGCGATAATAAAGGCACTTGGTGGATCAGAAATTCGAAAAATGACAACGTACAGAAAACTGTTCGACCCCTCGAAACCATTTGAGCGTTCACCCATTATTTCTGGTGAACGAGAGAAAACGAATAACTAACATTGCACCGCTAAAAAAGAACCTTGCAAAATTCGACGACATCTCCAAAGCTGGCTGTAGCACTACTCTGCTACAACAATAAAGACTTGCTCGAGCAATTTTTACCGTCGATAGTTAATTCTATCCCAAAGGATCAAGGCGTTAAACTTGTTGTGATTGATAACGCATCAACTGATGACACACAAGACTATTTAAAGCAATTCGGTAGCCAGCTAGAGGTGGTAACGATCCCGGTCAATCGAGGCTTCACAAATGGTTATAAAGTAGGTCTAGAGCAAATCGACGCAGAAATATTCTGCCTATTGAGTTCGGATGTGGAAATAAGTGCAAGCTGGATTGAGCCGGTTCTCAAAATGTTTGAAACCGACTCCAATATCGGCGTCATCCAACCAAAAATAAAGTCTTGGCACCGCAAGGATGAATTCGAATATGCAGGTGCAGGTGGCGGTTACATAGACTATCAAGGATACCCATTTTGCCGAGGTCGAATATTCTACGATATTGAAAAAGACGAATCGCAGTATGATGATCCAGCTGAAATATTTTGGGCGTCGGGTGCGTGCTTTTTTATTCGAGCTGAACTGTACAAGTCGAGTGGTGGATTAGATGATGATTTCTACGCCCACATGGAGGAAATTGACCTTTGCTGGCGCATAAAGAATCAAGGCTATAAAATCATGGTCTGTCCATCATCGGAAGTGTTTCATGTTGGTGGAGCCGTAATTGCCTACGGATCAAGTCAAAAAGTCTTTCGAAACCACAGGAACAATCTAATAATGCTTTTGAAGAATTTACCGGCCGATCAAGTAGTGGGTAAGATCATATTGAGACTTTTCATGGATGCTTTGGCCTTTGTCAATATGGCCATGCGCGGCCAAATAATCGCCGCATTCGCGATCATTAAAGCACATTGGAGTTTCTTTTTAAGTCTAAAGAAGTGGTTGGATAAAAGGAAAGAGATTCAGAGCCATATTGTGAAGCATACGACTTCTGGCATTTACCCAAAATCGATCGTCTACACCTATTTTGTAAGAGGAAAGCGGAAGTTTTCTGAGTTAGATTGGACGCCCTTGAATAAGGGGTAGTTCGTCAATCGTGATCCACATTTTATCGGTTAGCTGAGAACAATCTATTGAATCGACCTGAACGCAATAATTGGATGCATTCGAAACCACGTTTTCTAGATGTGGCATCATCCCTTTTGGTATGAGCCCAACTACATTATACCCTGATTCAAAAAAAGCCATTACGGCAATAGCACTCCCTTCTACCGCCCTCAACTCCAGGCTCATGCCCTCAAACAAATGTACTTGTACCTCAAGGCAATTAATGACTTTATGAATTGGAAATCGGAGACTAGTCAGGGAAGTCTTGGGAAGGGTGGTCAGATCAATCTGCATGATTAGGGTTATGCTTTTCCCTAAAACGAAATATATAGCATCAAGGTTGGCTGGTTACCGATTATTATTTCGAAGAACTGTTCAACATTACATCGATCGTCTTTTTGCCACTGCGTTGGCATGCTTAATTTGAATATTCAAAAGTTTAAAATCGACAGCACCTTTTGTCTCGATTAAATGACGCGCCATCACCATTGCACGCCGAATTTTAATCTCACTACTTTTTACATTATCTGACCAATAAATAAGTGTTCGCTTTTTACCTGGTGTGAGCTTTTCGAATATCTCCAGGGCCTCGGATTCTTGATTCATTACTTCTGCGAATTCATCGCTCATCTTCATACCAAGCTCAGAAGTATCGCGCCATACCCGCACGCCTACTATTTCACCTAGCACTAAACCAAGTTTAGTCCTGCGCTCTTTGTTAAGTAGAATCACATAATTACCCTGCCCAATCGAGATCAACGCGGCTTGATATTCAAGCTTACCCTCTACTTGACATATTACGCGCTTGCTTTCTGGGGTTATCAAGGCTTCCGAGATGTTCTCAGGAACTGGAATATAGTATTGAAAAAGATCAGAATCCGCAATGCCTAATGGTGCTTCAAACTCAAATATTTCAGAATCCATACTTCCTTCCATAAGCTCAGTTTTAGTCGACCATAAGCACAAGGCCTTTTAGATAAGAACCTTCAGGGTGAAAAATACTCACGGCATGATCTGCTGGTTGCCTTAAATGTTGAACTATTCGTGCTTGGCGTCCAACATTAATGGCCGCACTCGCTAATATGCCACTAAAGAGTTGTGTGTCAATTACTTGCGAACAACTAAAGGTGAAGAGCAATCCTCCTGGTTCAATTTTTCGCAATGCCGCTTCGTTTATTCTCCTGTATGCCTGTATAGCATTATGTCGGGCGCTTTTGTGCTTGGCAAAGGCTGGAGGATCCAATATGATCAGGTCGTAGCCTTCAGTCATGTTTTCCAAATAAGGCAGCGCATCAGTTTTAAGAATCGTGTGCTTGGATTTAACCTTGCTTAAACGTGCATTATCCTGTGCAATATCCAGTGCCTTTTGCGCGCTATCAACGCTCAGAGCGCTTATCGCCCCACCTTTTAGCGCCGAAATACTGAATCCTCCGGTATAACTAAATACATTCAGCACTTTGCGTCCCTTTGCGTATTGACGAACTACAAATCGACTGTCTCTCTGATCGAGGAAAAACCCTGTTTTCTGGCCATTAAGTACGTCGATTGATAACTCGATGCCATGCTCAAGTACGGTAATCCGCTCGGGAATTTCGCCCGAAGCGACTGATGTCTTTCCCTTGCCCGCAGGTTTTATTAAAATATTTTGATGCCCGATCTTTTGCAATGCACCGACCACCATTTCCTCAGATAGTTCCATTCCAACACTGTGGAATTGCATTACCGCTACTTTGTCGTAAATGTCAATTATCAATCCTGGCAGTCCATCTCCTTCTCCGTGAACGAGCCGGAATGCATTTGTCTTGGCATTCGGAAACCCCAAGTCCTTTTTGGCCTTGGCTGCCTTCTCTATGGCAACATCAAACCACAATTGATCAATCACCTCATCTTTAAACGTGAGAATTTTGATGGATAAGGATCCTCCAGCACAGTGGCCTATGCCCAGGAATGCTTCTTTTTCATCGATCACTCGAATCAATTCGCCCTCTTTCAATTCGCGCTCGGCGCTGTCAATGGATCCGGAAAAGACCCACGGATGGAATCGTTTGATCGACTTTTCGCGACCATTTTTTATTGTAACGCTCGGGTAGTTATTGCTCATCCTCGTATCATGAATTTATGACGTTCTGAAATTTCTTGACCTTTTATTTCTAAGTAATAGACACCCCATTCCAATTCGCTCGTTTCAAGTTCAATTAATTGAAATCCTTTCCCAAGCTCTACGCTCTTCTCAAAAATAACTTTGGAGCTAAGGTCTAAGAATCGAACACGTACAGATCCTTTTCTAGCAGACTTGACATTAAGTTCTAGTTTTTGTCCTTGTCGGATCACACCAGGTACTTCTGTTTGAATACCAACGGATGCGGTATAGAGTGCAAGCTTCGCACTATCTCTTACAATTTTCGCAACGGAGTCAATCCAACCTATATCCGATATTAAACTTTCAATTAGCTTCTCCGAATATGGGGTTCGAATACCTTTTGGCACCCAAAAACCAGTTGCCTTCAAGGTTTCAAATGAATTCTGTACGAGCTCTGACTGATCAGAACCGCGTACGAGCGCAATTGGCTCTATCTCCGAACCCACCGATTCGAGTGAATCCAGTCTAGGGTCAATGAGCACAACATCAAACCCGTTTTTTGTAAAGTAGTGCACATCGGTGCTCGTTGGATTATTAAGCACCGCTATTTTTCGGTCGACGGCACTATCGGGAATATGAATTGACTTAACGTGATCATTTTTGTAGGTGGACGGATCTCCTGGAACGCGCATTCCGACAATGGATGCGTTGAATTTATTTGCGACTGGAATGAGCGATTTAAATCTTCCGGATAGATTAGAATCAGATTCTATGGCAAACTCATATAGGACAAACATGGCCGGACTACCTGATGCTTGGTATTGAACGTAATCCACCTTACCATAATTGGTAGAGAATGCTCCAGACTTAACAGCCTGCCCTGCAAGTGCGAAGGGTGCCAACAACAAAATGATTAAAGTGTGATATCGATTCATTTGAGTCGGCAAATTTAGTAATGCAATCCTGCCTGATAGCGCTGATCTATTTATACTTTCGCGCCCCGAAAAATTATTAGAATGGCAGGAAACAAAACATTTACCATGGTGAAACCCGAAGCGGTTGAAAATGGTTCAGCAGGTGCAATATTGGCAAAGATTCAATCTGGAGGATTTCGAATTGTAGCCTTGAAAAAAACAAAATTAAGCGCAGAGAGAGCAGGCGTTTTCTACGAAGTTCATAAGGAGAGACCATTCTATGGCGAATTGGTTGACTATATGTCTTCAGGTCCTATATATGCGGCGATTCTTGAAAAGGATAATGCAGTTGCAGACTTTAGAGCGCTTATTGGCGCCACCGATCCGAGCGAAGCAGCTGATGGAACAATTCGTAAAGAATTTGCTGAATCAAAAGCAAAAAATGCCGTGCACGGAAGCGATAGCGACGAAAACGCTCAAATAGAAGGAGACTTCTTCTTTACTGCCGACGAGCGATTCTAGACTTGTGAAAGCCAAGGCTGATTTTCTAGAGTTACCTAATCGTCTAAAGACGCTGGCCGTTGATCAAACTCCAAAGTGGGGTATTATGACCCCACAACATATGGTGGAGCATATTATCGGCACCTGGCGCATCTCCAATGGTCGAGCGCGTGTGGCGCCAGCAGCCTCTGGTGATGAACTTGATAGACGTAGAGCGTTCATATTTAGCGATGTTGCATATCAAAAGAACATTACCAATCCTGTTTTTGGAGATGGTCTGATGAAACTCAGAAAGCCAAACCTTCAAGCGGCCATAGATCATCTCGAAGATGAAATGACTGCTTTTTTTGAGTATCATGAATCTAACCCGGAGGCTATGGAAGCGCATCCTGTTTTTGGTATTCTAGATTATAATGGCTGGATCGTATTCCAATCAAAACATATGGGGCATCATTTGGCCCAATTTGAAATTGATTTTTGACTTTGAGTTTCGAAAAAGAAATAAACAAGCGAAAAACATTTGGAATCATTTCGCACCCGGATGCTGGTAAAACAACGCTAACAGAAAAACTTCTGCTTTTTGGTGGGGCAATTCAAACCGCGGGTGCCGTAAAGTCAAATAAGATAAAAAAGACGGCCGCTTCAGATTTTATGGAAATCGAACGGCAACGGGGAATCTCTGTCGCCACATCTGTAATGTCTTTTGAGTACCGCGACTTGCTCATTAACCTTCTCGACACTCCTGGACACAAGGATTTCGCAGAGGACACCTACCGGACGCTCACGGCTGTTGACAGCGTGATCTTGGTCATCGACAGCGTGAACGGTGTTGAGGAACAAACCAAACGGCTTACCGAGGTATGTAGAATGCGTGACACACCCATTATTGTTTTCATAAACAAAATGGACCTTGAAGGTAGAGATCCCTTTGACCTGTTGGATGAGCTGGAAAACCACCTTGACATCAAGGTGCGCCCATTAAGCTGGCCAATAAATCGAGGAAAGTCATTCAAAGGCGTTTATAATCTTCACAGCCATGAGTTAAACCTATTTGAAGCGAATAAGACTAAAGTTAGTTCCGAGATCGTGACAATTAAGGACTTGTCGGACGGACGGCTAGAAGAAATTGTTGGCGAAACTGACGCCAATCTGCTTCGGGAAGATGTTGAGTTAATTGACGGCGTATACGACACCCTAGACCCTGAGTTATATCTTCAAGGTAAGCTTGCTCCAGTTTTCTTTGGAAGCGCTGTAAACAACTTCGGAGTAAAGGAAATGCTTGACACGTTTGTTGACATCGCTCCGACTCCATTGCCCCGGCTCAGCAATGTGGGCGAAGTAGATCCGTATCAAGAAAAATTCAGTGGTTTCATATTTAAGATCCATGCGAACTTGGATCCAAATCATAGGGACCGAATAGCATTTCTCAGAATTTGTTCTGGAAAATTCGAGCGAAACAAGTTTTTCACTCATTCTAGGCTTGGAAAGGAAGTTCGTTTCAATAATCCATATTCGTTTCTTGCTCGAGAGAAGAACTTAATTAAGGAGGCGTATCCGGGTGATGTAATTGGATTGTATGATACTGGAAGTTTTAAAATCGGTGACACGCTAACTCAGGGTGAGCGATTTGAATTTCAAGGAATACCGAGTTTCTCTCCAGAGATCTTCCGTGAAGTTCTGAATACCGACCCAATGAAATCAAAGCAGCTTGATAAGGGTGTGCATCAGCTTACGGATGAAGGAGTTGCTCAATTGTTTACCCAGCAACCTGGAAACAAGAAAATAATTGGAACGGTGGGTGAACTTCAATTTGAAGTAATCAAGTATCGACTGAACAATGAATACGGGGCATCGTGTGATCTGGTTCCAAGAAATTTTCACAAGGCATGTTGGATCACTACGACGAATACTAAACAGTTGAACGAATTCATGCGACTAAAGGCGTCTGAAGTGGCACATGACAAAGACGGAAACCCCGTTTTTCTGGCACCGTCGGCTTGGATGCTACAAATGGCTCAAGAGAAGTATACAGATCTAACCTTCCATCTAACCTCAGACTTCAAAACTGCAATAGGCGCTTAATCCACGTCAGTTTTACAGTATATTAGCCCACAATTGTCATTGAGAATACAGAATCTAAAACCCTTTGGATAAGGGCTATACAGAAATATTCTTCAATTGATTAATTGCTATTTTTGTTGCATTCATACATAAGTGCTATTATCGCTCACGAAATGAAAACACCCTACTTAAAAATTATCGTCACTAGTTTGACCATCGGAATTATGACTTCCTGCGGTGGTGATGCTACTGAGAAAAAGGAAACACCTCAGGTGGATCCTGCCACGCTTGAAACAGAAGAAACAGAAATGTGGGGCTTTGACTCCATGGGAGGTAATTCCTATCAAGTTCCAAGTCCAAATGAACTCTTCGGAATCATTAAGGAAAGTAAGCTTCCTTTCAAAGATGATCTGATTTCAACGAATTCATATCAATACACATCTTCAAAGGATCAGGCTTTAAACTTTGGTAGAATCACAGCTGATATAGCTTACACGGCTTCTTACGAAAAGTTTCAGGAATCCATTACCAACTTCGACAATCTTCGAAAGGTAGGAGACGACTTAGGCATTTCGTATGTCTTTGATGAAATGATGGTTGATCGAGTAAAGAGCAACATGGACAATGCCGACTCTCTGGAGGTCATCTCATCTAGTTCATATCAACGAATTATTGGTTTACTTGAGGAGGCTGAAAAAGGTTCCACACTAGCCATTATAGCGACAGGTGGATTTGTAGAAAGCATCTACATTCTGACGCACATGGCACCTGACTTTAATGCAGAAAGTGATATGGTTCAACGCATAGCGGATCAGAAACTTGTAATGGAAAACGTGTTAGATTATCTAAATATCTTTCGAGAAGAAGATCGTGTTCTGGAAGTACTAGAAGAACTTCAAGGTGTATCGGATGTCTTTTTAAACCTTGATGAGGAGAGTATTTCGGAGCAGATGTCAAGCGAAGACGGTAAGACGGTGCTCGGCGGAAATAGAATAATCATAACCGAAGAAGAATTCAACGATTTAAAGGCCGCATCTGCTGCATATAGAAACTCTTTTGCCAACCCTAATCAAGGCTAAACTGATAAGCATGAGAAAACTAATTGGTATAATGTTCACTTTGAGCCTTGTCTTTTCAGGACAACTAAGTGCACAGGAATGCAACAATTTCCACAAGAAAAAATGTTACGGTTCTGACGATCCGTATATGAGATACAATACTCAGTCAAAAAGCGGGATGTTCGTATTAGGTCACACGAGTGATTTAGTATTTGTAGCGCACGCAGGACAGGATTATAGAATAAGCCTTTGTCAGGACAAAGATGTCGAAGAGCCGATTAAGTTCAAGGTTCTTGACGGTCGTTCAAAAGAGCTATTGTATGATAATGAATCAGCGGCGCTCGATGTACCTGTTGACGAAGAAGCTGGAGAAGAAGGAGCAGGCGGGCTGCCTATGTTCTTCGAATTTAGCAGCGAAGTCACAAAGAAAATAATTGTTCGAATTACGGCGCCAGGCCCACCACCGGAAGAAGGCGGAGGCGGGAAACGCAAGAACGCTGCACCGGACCCAGAAAGTTTATTCTGCGTAGGCGTACTCCTTGAGAATATGCCGACACCAAAACTCGGATTCTAATAAAACTAAAGCCTTCCAAATCGGAAGGCTTTTTTTATTTCATAACGCTAATCTTTTGTACCACCGAGTATGCCTCGGAGGCAACTCTTAGGAAATAAATTCCATTCCCAAGTGATTCCGTATCAAGTGTGCGGAAATCATTTTGACCCGATATCTTGGCCTCGCCCACCACTATTCCATGAGTGTCAAAAAGGTGGACTTGAAGTTCTTCCGAGTTCTTACCAACGTGATCAATGATAAAAATGGAAATCCCCGAACGGGTCGGATTAGGCCAAACCTTTACATCGACAAGCTCACTCTTCTCCTCTTCACCATATCGCTGAACCGCGGAAATTCGCGTAAAATTCTGAGTCAATCCTCCGATCAGGTAATACCCATCTAGGATCGAAAAGCCCTCCATCCCCCGTACTTCTGGATAGATCAAATCAATCTCACGATTCCATGCATTAGATTCTTTGTCAAAGGAATAAACCTCTGAATTTAGCTCCGCTTTGTCGTTCTGACCGCCAAATACGATGCCCCCGCTATTGCTACCAATCGATGTCGCAAACGTCCGTGCTCGACCTGGGAAAGCGGCTACTTCACGCCAGGCATTTGTAGCAACCTGAAATTCCCAGCAGGAATTATAGGTATTGATTGAGTCTTGCCCAAGGCAAGCATAACCAATTCCCTCTGATACGAAGGAAACCATATCATATCTCGGAGAAAAAGGCAAACTGTCCAACTTCGTCCAAAGCCCAGATGCAATATTTAATTGCCAAAAATCACCCAAAGCCATGGTGTCATTCTGCCCACCTCCTAGATAATAATCGGGTCCAATCCGAAATCCGAATGCCTTTGCTCTCGTCGGAACTGATGTGTTTATCTGCTTCCACGAATCATTTACTGCATTATACTCAAGCAGCTCTGAAACTATTGTTCCATCGTCCAAAATTCCTCCAAACACGAAAACGGATTGATCCGAAGAAAAGGAAGTACAATATTGTCTTGGGGCGCCAGGTATGTCACTTCGTCTCTCCCACCGATCATCCAGCGGATAATAAGCCCACCAATCTTTTTGGACTTCGAAGTATTGGTTGTTTCCTAATCCATAATAACCAATATCGTTTAAGACAGCAGCAGAGCCATCATCTCTTGGGCCTCCCGAAAAAGGCATCATAAATTGCCCCTTTAGCTTTAGCACCTCAGTAGGCTGAGCCTGGACGAAATTCGGCACTAAAAGCGAAAACAAAAAAAGGCTCCTAATCATAGAAGCCTTCAAAACGTTTGCATACATCAATAATTTGATCACATCATTTTAAATCCACCAATTTCCGCCACCTTTTCCTCTATATGAGGACGATTCTCGGCTTCAACGGTAACAAATTCACCGCGCATGGCATCTATCCAAGTTCGAGCCCGATCTCTAAGTTGAAAGTCATCTGTCATTAAACGACCTCGAACCACCAAAATTCCCATATCGGCACCTTCGTAGATATAATCGCCTGCCTTTAAGATGCGTAAAAAGAACGCCTCCTGCTCTGTTTCAACGGCTCTTCTGTGGGTATCCATACGATCAAAATGAATGGCACCATTATCGTCAATCTTGTAAATTCCAGATCGTGGCGCTGTAGTTATTTGCTCAATGCTCTCTTCGGTATGCTTGATTACCATTTGTCCCCACTCATCAATGTTCTCGGGCAGATGCCATCTTTGATTGATTGCATTCACACTCAATTGATAATCCCTATCCATGTATTCCATAATGTGAAATAGAAATAATGGTGCATCTGCTAGTGCGAACACAGCATGATTCGTAATGGAACTTGCGCCTGTAATTCTTGGATTAAGCTCTCCCAAGTAAAGTTCGCCGGTGTCTGTATCAATTAGAAAGTCCAACTCAAAATATCCTTTGTAGCCTTCCTTCAGCAGTTGATTCCCAAATTGCTCTGTATATTTTTTGGCCTTTCTTCTGATTTTTGGTGTAAAACAATCTGCATAGATTTCATTTCCACACCATCCACCTTTGTAGGGAGTCAGTTCCTTGAATCCCACCAACTCGGTCATCAATGGTGCTACAATAGTTCCATGTCGAGTTACACAAGCTTCCATTGCAGCCCCCATGCAATTTATTCGCTTCATGACTTTCACTTCATCCTCAGCAATGATTTCAGCTGCGTGCTTTTTCCACTCTTCTTCATTGCTAATGAAAAACGTTGTGTGGCCACTATCTCCAAATGGTGTTTGAACTACTAGATCGTCACCCAAATGTTTCGAAACTTTGCGCAGCGTTTCAAACGAATCAACATTCGTCAAAACGTTAGGTACGGCAGGAACATTTGCCTTTTCAGCAACTCGATTGGTAACTACTTTGTTGTCTAAGTGGGTTCGAAGACTTGCTGAAGGAAACGCGGATTCCAATCCCAACTGCTTTGCGAGCTCTTCTGTTTTTTCATCAAACATCAAGAACAGTGCTTTTCCACCATCTCCGCGCGACTTAATGAAATCGACCACTTCCTTGTGCTCCAATAAATAATTTACAATGTCCTCAATGCTTTCAAAGTCAGCATGTGGCATTTCCTCCTGTGGTGTAAAGACATTGGGATGCTTACCATCGAAGCAGTTGATATAAGTAATAAACTTAAATCCCTTGATCCATTCATCTGCACCCAGTAGGTTGAAATTAGTAGCCGAAATAAAATAAATCGGTGTTTCGTTTTTGTAGAAAAACCTTCTGAGGTCATGTACACCACGAAGTTTTTTAATCTTTTCGACTTTGCTCGTTTTTTTCTTTGCCATGATTAAGGGTTGTCAGTTAGGGCCTCTTCGGTGAATACTCTGAGGCCAAGTTCCGCATTGTATGAATGTATTTCTGTGACGTCAAGCGCCTTCATAAACTCTAAAATACCCTTGGTCATAACCTGACCGGGCACCAATATTGGAAATCCTGGCGGGTAGGGTATCACGAAGGATGATGACACAATTTCACGGCCTTTTTTCATTAACCGTTCGCATGTTTCGATGGGTAAATTCTCACATAGATGTTCGTTATAAGCCATGAAGAAGGCATCTCGAATGTTTCCTTCTTCTGTTTCAGAGCTTCGAAACCTATCGTGGAAATAACTAAAGTTTGGTAAGGCCGGTAAACGTTCCGTTAAGTTTACAACGTAGTCATCGTGTAAGAGCGACTCTTGTTTTGAAAAGGAAGCCACCCGTTCGTCGAGTTGTTGGGCAATTTTTATCAGTACACCAATGAGCTTCGCAACGGAACTCCGAGTTGTACCAATGTTCGTCATAAACAGCACCGTATTTCTAGAAGTTTTATTTACCTGGATCCCAAACTGATCCATCAAATACTTCTTCTTAAATGTATCACCATCAATGCCGGTGCGGCCAATGTATAGGTTGATTTTTGTAGGATCTAGAACGAATTCATCATGCTTCCATTCTTGTGAAATATTACCCCACCCTTTGTCCTTGCTATAATAACGTTCAAATCCCGATTTACGCAGTGAAAGCGGGATAAGATCTGTCACAGTCAAAATGTCAAAATACTTTCGCAATAGAGGTGTATTGGCAATTTTGACCCGAAGCATCATCGCACGTTCCACGCTTCGCTCTACCAATTCATTTCCTTCCAGTTCAGCCTGTCTGCGCCCCATGTCTAGTGAAGCTAAAATTTGATAAGATGGCGATGTAGAGGTGTGCGTCATATATGCTTCAATGAAGGACTCCTCCACTTTCTGCGCGAACTGCTCATCGTAAATATGAATCATAGACCCTTGACGCAGGCTCGTCAATGTCTTGTGAGTAGATTGGGTGGAATACACTCGAACCTTAACTTCATCTGGATCGGGTAAGTGCGAAACGCTTTTCCCACCATCCACCAACTTGGTATAGTGGCTTTTATATTCCTCGCTGCGGAATTTCTTAAGCAGGCGATCTGCAGAAGCCATAGCTGTGCGCTTTCTGAACAGCGATGAAAACCGTGCATATCCAAACCAAGCTTCATCCCAAAGAAAAATCATGTCTGGCTTAATCGCCAAGACTTCCTCCATAAATTGCTCCACGTTGTACACTATACCATCGAACGTGCAGTTTGTTAGAAGGAGCATCTTTACCTCATTCAATCGCCCCGCTTTCTTGTACGTATGAAGCTGTTCCTTAATCAGCTTTAAAGGTATGCCACCATACATCGAGTATTGTTCGAGGTGATACGAGTCCAGGTATACTGGCTTTGCGCCGCTGAGCACGAGCCCATAATGATGTGATTTATGGCAATCCCGGTCGATTAATATGACATCTCCTGGTTGAACTAAGGCTTGAACAACAATTTTATTGGCGGTGCTTGTTCCATTTGTAACGAAAAAGCTCCGTCGACTGCCAAATGCCCTGGAAGCCATTTCCTGTGCCTTTTTTAATGGCCCAGTTGGTTGCAATAGCGAATCTAGTCCACCCGTTGTTGCGCTTGTCTCTGCCAAGAAAATGTTGCGACCATAGAAATCGCCCATTTCCTTTATCCAATTACTTTTAAAAATGCTGTTACCTCTGGAAATTGGCATTGCGTGAAAAACTCCAGTCGGTCGCTTGCTGTAACTAACAAGTGCGTTGTAAAAGGGTGTCTCAAATCGCTCATCAATTCCCTTTAAAATGGTTAGATGCAAATCGGTTAAGTCCTCCTGTCGATAGAATATGGTTCTGAAATTCTGAAGCGCTTCATCTGACAACTTCTCTACACTTAAATCGGTCACTAAGAACAAATCCAATTCTGGACGAAGTTCCTTCACTTTACGTCCTAGATAAATTCCAATCTCGGAAGATCTCTTTGCGCTTGTCGTTTCCGTCAGCCAAGAAGAAACGAATGGTCTCAAGTTTTTAATGCTCGACTCTGCCTGAAACGGGAAATTGTATCGGATGATACAGCTCTGAATATTGTGGTTAAAATTCAGTGCAATAAGCGCATCTTGAAATGTTCGCACATGGACTACATCGTAATAAAACTCATCATCACGACCTCGTAATGTGCGTAACTGCGCTCTGAGTTCCTCTTGCTCTTCAATCTCAATATCATTCACAAAGAGCACTTCAAAGTAATGCCCCTTTCGCTCCTGCTCTGGAGTCGGATCATGACTGGCGTCGTCGTTCAGATCGAAAGACTCAGGCGATTCATGATAATATGCACGACTTACCAGCAATCTGACTAGTTCCTCGACGCTGTTACAAAATGCATGATACTCCCTACGGTCTAGGCATTCTTTCAGTTGGTTGATTCGAACCAATCCTGGGAAGGCCCAATACTTTTCAATTTTCTCCAACTCGGCAATGACCCCGTGAATGGATTTTATTAGATCCCCTTGATCGCCATCGGCATCAACATTTAGCTGGTTTGCTTCATCCTTTAGGCCATTCCATAATTCAGATCTGTACTCGGAAACATTGTAGTATTTCCTGTAAGTAATTCCCGATTTAGGTATAATGGCCGAAGATTTATCTGTCATTTTATTGCTTTCGTTGCGATCGTTGAGATAGTTCCCGTAATTGGAGCTTCTTTCTTATATGCCTTTTCCAATGCTGACGTTCGAACCGGTTTTGTGAGTGAACCAAGTTGATCCAAATATGGAAACCTTTTTCCTTTTTGATAAATATCGAAATCAACCGCTCGATCTCTCCAACTCTTGAGCGTTTGCCCAAGACGAAGTGTTCCTTTAATCCTGCTATTTCCCACTCGATCAAGATCTATTTCTAAGGGAATGATTTCATCGCTTGTATGAGCTTGGTAAAGCACCCGACCGTCAGGGCCGCACACTATAGATTGTCCGTTTCCGCCTGCTTCTAAACCATTAATGTCGAAAATATAACATTGATTAATAGCCGCTGTAGCACGTGCAATACTGAGCTCAACCTCTCTGTCAATGGTATTTGTAAGGGTTGGATGTAAAATCACCTCTGCTCCCATTGTTGCCAAGGTTCTGGATGTTTCAGGAAACCACATATCGTAGCAAATAGAAACCCCAAAGCATCCAACGTCTGGAACGTTAAAAGTCAGAAACTCACTCCCAGGGGAAACACCTTCTTCATATGGATAAAATGGAAACATCTTTCGGTATCTCCCTACGACCTCGCCATCTGGATTATAGACAGAAGCCGTATTGTAGATGTGTCCATTGGATCGTTCAAAAACGGAACCTGGTAGCAACCAAATTTTGTGCTTTCTGGCCATTTCTCCAAAGACACCATCATACTCTTCTAATGGGGCAGCGAATGCCGTTAATGGTCCCCGAGCGCATAACTCAGAAAAGACCACCATTTGCACCCATGGATAGATTCCTGTAAGGAGATCTAGTTTATACTTCATCATTGGCACATTACTGTGCGCTCCACTCACATGCATTTGCACGCCTGCTATCGCAAATTCCTTCATTCTTGTCAAATATAGTCTGAACTGATTTGTTCAGGTAATTAAGCTCTACCCGTTAGTCTAAGTAACTCTTCCTCAATAATATCGAGTCCCTTTCCCAGTACCTCATCCGAGATCACAAGTGGACTCAAGACGCGAATAACGTTCTTATGAGTTCCCGCACTTAAAAGGATTAGACCGCGCTTGGCGCACGAGGCCATAAGGTCTGCGCACAGCTTTGAGTCTGGCTGAAAAGGATCGTTATTCTTAACAAGAGGAAAGGCGATCATCGCACCTAGCCCTCGAACTTCTCCAATTTCTGGGCATCGCGTTCTTAAGTCTTCAAATCGATCGACGCAGATCTTCCCTACTTTTCTTCCTAGGGCGTTGATATCAATCTCTTTCATGTATTGAATGTTCGCTAAGGCTGCTGCAGCACACACTGGATTTCCAGGATAGGTACCTCCAATTGTTCCAGAAGCTGCGGCGTCCATAATTTCGGCCTTTCCCATAACGCAGCCTATGGGCATACCGCCTCCCATTGATTTCGCCCACGTTGTTAAATCTGGAACCACGTCGTAGTGATGAAAGGCAGCCCACTCCCCTGTTCTGCCAAATCCACTTTGCACCTCGTCCAGAATCAATAAAATGCCAAACTCATCACAAATTTTCCGAAGCTCTTTCATATACGCCTGAGGCATTGGAACGAATCCACCCTCACCCTGAACAGGCTCAACAATAATCGCAGCGCAATTATTCGGATCCACAGTTGCCATCAATGATTCTCGTAACAACTTAATTTCACGTTCGACAAAATCATCGTAACTCAAATTTCGTCCGTATCGAAAATGATTAGGAAATCGGAATCTGTATGTTTCAGGCGCAAATGGACCACAGTTTAATTTGTATGCTGGTTTTGCCGTAAGAGTCATTGCCATCATTGTTCGGCCGTGGAACGCATCACTAAAACATATCACTGCTTGCCTTTTGGTGGCTTGTCGCGCAATTTTTATGGCATTCTCCACACTTTCGGCACCCGTGCAGGTTAGCATCACCTTTGTCTTTTCACCATGCGGCAAAATCTCAATTAGCTGTTCCGCCAACTCCATATAGACCTCGTACGTTGCCACGTTGAAACACGTATGAATAAGCTTTTCAGATTGCTCTCGGATTGCACGAACAACTGGTTCAGGGCAGTGACCTGTATTTAACACTCCGATTCCACCTCCAAAATCGATTAACTCTCGACCGTCAGCGTCCATAATTATTGCTCCTTTAGCTGATACCGCCGTTGATGGGTTAAATACACCAACTCCGTTGGTGACAACCTCTTTTCTACGAGCAAAAAGCGCCGCGCTGGCACTCATTACGTCTGTGTGTTCCATTAAATATCTACGTTAATTGTGGCCACGAAAGTAGAACTAGGTATTGGTATTTAATCAACGTTCATCGGATATTTTTTTGGATCAAAAGTCCTGCAAACAGCGACCAATTGTAGCCATAACTCTCTACATTCGCCCACATGGAATTACCCTCCAGATTATTAGAAAAAACAGTGGAGCATTTCGCTTCATTACCGGGTGTAGGAAAGCGAACCGCCCTTCGCTATGCTCTGGAACTTTTGAAAATGCCGAAGCAGAATGCTAGTGGATTCGGAGAATCGATCATTGACTTGGTTAACGGCTTACAATTTTGCAGCACTTGTCACAACATTTCGGATGAATCTCAATGTGAAATTTGCTTGCATCCAAAGCGCAACAAAAACATGATTTGTGTTGTGGAAGATTTGCGCGACCTATTGGCCATTGAATCTACTGGACAATATTTTGGAGTATATCATGTTCTCGGTGGTGTGATTAGCCCTATGGACGGAATCACACCTAGCGACCTAAACATCGAATCACTGGTCGATCGAGGGCTCTCGAGCAAAACGAGCGAAATAATCTTTGCGCTGCCGGCAACTATGGAAGGAGACACAACTTGTTTTTATCTCTATAAAAAACTGGCCTCAAATCAGGTGAAGCTAACATCGCTTGCCAGAGGTGTCGCGATAGGTAATGAGCTTCAATATACAGATGAGGTGACCCTTGGCAGATCATTGCTCTCCAGGCTTCCCTATGAGTCATCGTTAAACGCAAATTGACCATCTAAAAATTGCAGTTAAGCATAATAATAGTCAACTATAACGTCAGGTTTTTCCTTGAAAACTGCCTGCGATCTGTGTTGAAGGCCTGTTCTGGACTTGACGCTGAAATTATTGTCGTTGACAATGCATCATCCGATCAGAGTCGATCCATGATGGAAGCCGACTACTCCGATATTCAATATCATTACTTAGCCTCTAACCTGGGCTTTTCGAAGGCCAATAACTTCGGGATTTCAAAATCGAAAGGCAAGTACATTCTTCTACTGAATCCAGACACGATCGTTCAAGAGAACACTTTCAGTTCTGCGTTGGATTTTATGGATCGACACGACGAGGCGGGTGGACTTGGCGTTCACATGATTGATGGAAATGGCGTTTTCCTTCCAGAGAGCAAACGAGGACTACCAACCCCAGAAGCCGCATTTTACAAGATTTCTGGGCTATCCAAACTATTCCCGAAATCAAAAAAATTCGGACGATATCATCAAGGATTTCTGGACGAAAAAAGGACCCATGAGGTCGAAATTTTAAGTGGTGCCTTTATGCTTATGCGTTCAGAAGTCTTAGAGAAAATTGGAGGGCTTGATGAGGACTACTTCATGTATGGAGAAGATATTGACCTGAGCTATCGTATTATCCAAGCAGGATATAAGAACTATTACTTCGCCGGCACCTCCATTATTCATTACAAGGGAGAAAGCACAAAAAAGGGAAGTGTGAACTATGTCTTTGTTTTCTACAGAGCGATGGTGATTTTCGCTCGAAAACACTTTGAAAAAGACAGCGCCTCCTTGTTTTCCATCATTATTAATGTTGCCATATATTTCCGGGCGACAATAGCCTTAATTCGAAGATTGGTTGGTCGGTATTGGCAGGTAATACTTGATTTCCTTACGCTCTATTTGGCATTCTTGCTTAGCACAAGGTTTTATGAAACGTACGGCTCAAAGGACTTTTCGCTCGAATTTGTGAATTGGCTTCTTCCTATTTATGCTGCCATCATGTCTATGGCAATCGAATTTTCAGGCGCGAACGACAAACCGGGTAAAGGATCAAACCTCTTTCGGAGTTGGCTGGTGGCAATCGTTGTAGTGCTCGCATTCTATGCTCTCATTCCTGAATCGTATCGTTTTTCCCGGGCAGTCCTATTAATTGGCTCAATGGTGGGACTGGGTATTGCTCTGTTTTGGCGTATCCTTCGCGAAGTTTTTCTATCGAGATCTAAAAAAAGTCCAGATTATATACCCACACGAAGGTTGTTTGTGGGTGAGCTTAAAGGGTTGAATATGGCCAAGAAAATCCTCAACCTAACAAATCATTCTAGTGAATTCATGGCGGCCGTTTCGCCCATCGAAAAGTTACGAACCGAAGGATTTCTTGGAACAACAAACCAGCTATCAAAGGCGGTGACCGAGTTTCGTATAGAAGAAGTAATTGTAGACAGTGATACATGCACTTACCAGCAAGTTCTAGATATTATTAATCAATCGAAGATGCTTGACGTGAAAGTCAAAATCTTGAATAAGGATTGGATGATTGGACCAAACACAGTGATTAAAGCACACCGTTTTCAAGCCGGAAACAAGCTATATCATATAAACCTCAGCTCCATTAAGCGATTGAAACGCCTTTCTGACGTTATGATCTCAAGTCTCTTATTACCCATCACTCCCATCTTAATATTCTTTGTTGACAATCCGGGAGGATTTATAAAAAACTGGATTCAATCTACCACAGGGGTAATCTCTTGGGTTGGGTATGATATCCGAGGGTTCGACCCAGAATTACCCCCGATTAAAAAGGGAGTCATCTATTCGAGTATTGATACATTTTGGCCGAAACATGAGGTGGAATCTATCTTCAACAATAACGTATCGTATCTCTTAAATCATTCAACTTTACTCGATTTCAAGTTGGTTTTCAAAAACATCCACCACCTCGGAAATCGTGGCGCGTAATTTGAAATGGCTTCTTTCCTAAATTTGTGGGTATGAGGCTAAGATGGAAAAACTTGCTGGGTTTATTATTTATCAGTTCAATGCTACTTCCGTCGTGCATGACTCTAGACGGTGGAAATGCCTACCGCAAAAAAAATAAGTGCTGCGGGGTGATCAAGTGCGATATGCATAGGCGGAGTCAAGTGCGAAAGCATAAGCACACGGTGACAGCGCACAAAAGCTTAAAGAAACGAGAAAGACGTATTAAAAGAGGGTACTAAACAGGTTATCTATAGACTTTTCGCTGATTCAACGCCCGTTGATACCTTCTCGCATAATTGAGATGCTGCCTATAATTTGATGAGAAATAGTGGTATCCTGAGAAATCCTCTTTGGCACACATAAAAATGTAATTGTGATCTGCGGCATTTAACACGGCATCGATCGAGCTTTGCTGCGGTAATAGAATCGGCCCAGGAGGTAGCCCAGAGTGCATATACGTGTTGTACGGAGAATCTACCTTTTTATGTGCATTCAAAACCCGTTTGATTGAAAAGTCTCCTAATGCGAAGATCAACGTAGGATCGGACTCCAAACGCATACCTTTTTTTATTCTGTTCAGATAGAGTCCTGCAACGATCGGTCGTTCATCTGAATGCGCCGCCTGCTCTGATTGTACAATTGAGGCAAGAATTGTAACCTGCGATTGCGATAGGCCAATTTTTTTGGCCTTGTTTATTCTATCCTCATTCCAATAGCGCTTATACTCCCGAGCCATCCGTTCCATAAACTCCTCGGCCGTTGTATTCCAGTAAAATTCATATGTATTTGGGATGAAGATGGTGCTAATCGTAATCGAGGAAAATCCATACCGTTCGCAAAACCCATCATTGGATATTAGATCCATTAGGTCTTCTTCACTAAACTCTAAAACCGAGGAAACCGACTTCGCCAGTTCACTTGTAGTTCGAGCAGACTTAACCAATACGTCAATTGGAGTGTTTTGACTTCGCAGAACGTTGACTAACTGATTGTTATTCATTCCATCAAGAATGATATATCTGCCTGGTTGTACATTAATGTCGAATTTCTTGTAGGTCGCCACCCATCGAAATGAGGCTGAATCTGTGATCACCCCCTCCTTGTGAAGATTCTGCAACAGCTCAGTGAAGCTCCATTGCGATCGAATAAAAAACTCTGTTGAAGATTCACTCAATTGCACATTTGGTTTTAAAAATCGCTGCGAATAATCCCACGTCAGCCAAGCTGCGCCAAGGGTGAGGCAGAGTCCCAAACCAAGTAAAAAGCGAACAGGTTTCATACCAACAATCTTTGATAAAAAATTTGATCAACAAACGTCTCACCATCCAACATCCATTGTTTTTTCTTGCCTGACTCTGTGAAGCCCATGCTCTCGAAAATAACCTGACTTGCCCTGTTACTTTCTAATACCTCTGCATACAGCTGGCGCACCTTTAGTTCCTCGGCGCAATACTTCATCACCAGAGCAATCGCGGCCTTTCCGTAACCTTTTCCGCGAAACTGAGGATCGATTAACACACCAACTCCTACTCGCATATTTACCGGGTCGAAATCAAATAAGTCGATGCATCCAAGAGGTAAACCATCCGCATTTAAAATCATAAACCTTGTTTGATTCGATCCATAGATGTCGTTTTCAAATCGAATAAACTGGATAATCTGTTCTCGTGTAAATGGAACTTGCGTATTACTGACAAACCAGTGGTCTTTGTTGTTTTCCCACTGAAATATTGCCTCTACATCTTCAAGCGAGGCATGTCTGATACTGATATGTTGATCTGTCAGAATCATCCTATCCACGTTCCCTCAAACACATGTTTAATCGGCCCCGTTTTCCAAACATCCTGATACATATTGTCTGAGAATTTGAAACGCACAGATAGACTGCCTCCAATAGCTTTTACATTGACACTTTCACCGGATAACCCCAAGTAATGCAGCGCGATTGCAGCTGCGGTAACTCCGGTTCCGCAGGCTAGGGTTTCATTCTCAACACCCCGTTCATATGTGCGAATGTGTATGGCTTCATCAATCAGCTCAACAAAGTTGACATTTACACCATCGGTAACGAACCGCTCTGAATTCCTGATTACTTGTGCCTCCGCGACTAAATCCATCTCCTTGATGTTTTTGCGCGTCACGACAACATGCGGAGATCCCGTATCCAGAAACACACTTGATTTATCCAAAACCTCTAGTGAAGCCACATCATTCATTTGAAGGGAAACCGAGTCTTCGGATAAAAGCGTTGCATGATGCCTTCCATCAATGGCGCTGAACTCCGTATCCGTGTCAATCACTCCCAATCGCTTCGCAAACGCGACGAGGCATCTGCCTCCATTTCCGCACATAGAGCTTTGATTTCCGTCAGAATTGAAATATACCATCTTGAAATCCACCTCCGAATCGTTGCGTAAAAGCATCAAACCATCTGCACCGACGCCAAAATGCCTGTCGCAAATAGCTTTAATAACGGTCGCATCAAGGTGCCCAATTGATTCATCGCGATCGTCTATTATGACAAAATCATTTCCCGCTCCATGATATTTAGAGAACTTCATTATCGAATTCTGTGTTATGCTACAAAAAAGAGGATTTTATCCTTCCATTCAGCCTCTATTGGTCTAACATTAATTAACAGCGCCCATAAAACTAAATGGGTCGCGACTCAGTTTCTTTGAAAAGAAAAAACACAAAATGAAAAACAAATTAGGATATGTCGCCGCTTCATTCGTCGGAGGATTGCTTGTAGTCTTCACAATGGTTGCCCTGGACAACAGTGAATATGAAAGGGAACTTTTGATCGAGCAGCTCCGAGCTCAACATTTAACACAGTCAAATCACGCTGTAAATTATGCCATGCCAGCTCAAGCTGTTGATTTTACGGACGCGGCTCAGAGAACTGTAAATGCTGTGGTTCATGTTAAAACAACATTTGAACTTGATGGTGGATACTACACATTTGACCCGATCAGACATTTTTTCTTTGGAGACGGCATTTATCAAAAGCCACCGAGGGTTGGTGCTGGTGCAGGTTCAGGTGTAATCATTTCGGATGACGGATATATTGTCACAAATAACCACGTTATTGATGGTGCTTCCAAGGTTGAAGTCACCATGAATGACAACAAAACCTACACTGCGGATGTCATTGGGCAAGATCCAAGTTCCGACTTGGCATTGTTAAAAGTTGAAGGTTCTGATCTCCCAAAAATCGAATATGGCAATAGCGATCAAGTTAAGTTAGGTGAATGGGTTCTTGCCGTCGGAAACCCGTTCAATTTAGAGTCAACTGTGACGGCAGGGATTGTAAGCGCAAAGGGGCGGGATATTAATATCTTGGCGAATGGTCCTGACGGAATGAACGCCGTTGAATCATTTATCCAAACCGACGCAGCGGTAAACCCAGGAAATAGCGGGGGTGCCTTGGTAAATACGAACGGCGAATTGATCGGAATAAACGCGGCGATAAAGTCAAACACCGGATCATACACTGGATATAGCTTCGCGATCCCTGTAAACATAGTGACAAAGGTGGTCGAAGATCTGCTTGAATTTGGAACCGTCCAGCGTGGGTATTTAGGAGTTAGTATTCGAAACATTGATCAAGCGCTGGCAGATGAGGAAGGAATCTCAGACCTCACAGGAATTTATGTTGCTGAAACAATTGACCGTGGGGCGGCTAAAGATGCAGGCGTATTGCCTGGAGATATTATTTACAAGGTGGCAGAAGTGAATGTAAAATCGGTCACTGAACTGCAAGAACAAATAAGCCGCTTCCGACCGGGCGATCAAATTTTAATCTCTGTATATCGAGATGAAAAATCGGTTGACCTTCCAATCATACTTCGAAACAGATTTGGCGAAGCTGAGGTTGCAATGAAAGAGGAGATGGAGTTGAATGAAAAGCTTGGTGCCTTAATTAATGATATAGACGATGAGACAAAAACTAAGCTTGGAATTGATCATGGAGTAATGGTGTCTGAAATTCAAAAAGGCAAACTTAAAAGCGCCGGCATTCTTGAGGGGTTTATTGTATTATCCATTGATGAGGAACCGATTACAGATAGAGATCACATGTTCGAAATGTTAGAATCAAAGTCTGGTGGTGTGTTGCTAGAAGGAATGTATCCAAATGGAAAGCGCGCCTACTACGGGTTTGGGCTTTAATGAAACTTATTCAAACAACTTTCGTTTTACCATTATCATACGTCTATTAATAAGAGGATTACTCCTTGATTGCGATCGTACGTAAAATAGCTTACCTTTGCAGGCCCGTTTCTGGGCTAATCAAACAGAGAGGAAAATTAAGAAATGAGGCAACTAAAAATTACCAAGTCGATTACGAACAGAGACAGTCAGTCTCTTGACAAGTATTTGACAGAGATCAGCCGCGAAGACATGATCAACGCGGAGCAGGAAGTTGAACTAGCAAAACGTATCAAAAAGGGAGACCAACGCGCACTTGAGAAACTCGTGCGGGCCAACCTTCGTTTTGTAGTCTCCGTTTCTAAACAATATCAAAATCAAGGACTTACGCTTCCTGATTTAATTAATGAAGGCAACTTAGGATTGATCAAAGCGGCTCAACGTTTTGATGAAACTCGTGGATTCAAATTCATCTCCTACGCTGTTTGGTGGATTCGTCAATCAATCCTTCAAGCGATTGCTGAGCAATCTAGAATTGTGAGATTACCATTGAATCAGGTAGGTTCATTGAATAAGATCAACAAGGCTTACGCTCAATTAGAGCAGCGGTATGAAAGACCACCAGTTGCCGATGAATTGGCTTCAGCTCTTGAGATTCCGGAAGAGAAAGTAAAAGACACGATGAGTGTTTCAGGTAGACATGTGTCTGTCGACGCTCCATTAAAGGAAGATGAAGACTTCAGTCTGTTAGACCTTATAAGCAACAATGAATCTCCAAGTGCGGACGGTGATTTGATGCGTGAGTCGTTACAAACCGAAATTGAGCGTTCACTTGAAACTCTTACAGAAAGAGAAAGAGATGTGATTCGATTGTTCTTCGGCATTGGCATGAACCATGGATTGACACTTGAAGAAATTGGAGACAAATTTGATTTAACTCGAGAGCGAGTGAGACAAATCAAAGAAAAAGCAATACGACGACTTCGTCAGAATTCGAGAAGTCGACTCCTAAAAATGTATTTAGGAGAATAAGAAATTAGGCCGCAATCGCGGCCTTTTTTATTTTACAACAAAAACAAAACCTCGACAAAAAATATATTTCAATGGGAAACGGCACGATTGAAAACGAAGTGAAGGAAAACTATCATTCACATTTTAACGACTACATTAATCAAGAGAAGGAAGCAGTGAACCTTCAGCACTGCGTTGGTAGACTTCTATACGACAAAGGCATTGAACTAGTGCTTTTCAGAAACCCACTCGCAGACGCAAGTGTTTCCGAATTGCTGCAGCTTCACGACTATGCAAACTCTGTAGTTGGAAGAGAGATCTTAATCAAAGATTCTGCGGAACTTGCCCAAGAGTTGTTGAACATGACCGTGGCGCCTTCAAAACTTGACATTGGACGACTGAGCTCCGAATGGGATACAGAAAAGGCACAGTTCGCTAATAAAGCAGAGTTTCTTGCATCTAAACTTGGCGGGTTCACTTCCGAGGCACAGGGAACATTTGAACCAAAGGACGTTGTATTGTTCGGATTTGGTCGAATCGGAAGGTTGGCGGCACGCGAGCTCATTAAGCAAGCAGGAAAAGGACAACAGCTTCGACTTCGCGCAATAGTTGTTCGAAAAATTGACGCATCTCAACTCAAAAAAAGGGCCTACTTGCTGAGAAATGACTCGGTTCACGGTCCATTCCAAGGTTCCATTGTCGAAGACACGGAAAACATGGCTCTGATTATTAATGGTCAGCGTGTATCATTTATTTCGGCCAATAACCCTGAAGACATTGATTATACCGAATACGGAATTCACGATGCTTTAATCATCGACAACACCGGGGTTTTTAAGGATCGAACTGCTTTAAGTCGACACCTTGAGGCCAAAGGTGCGAGCAAGGTTTTGCTTACCGCTCCCGGAAAGGAAATTCCAAACATTGTTTATGCTGTAAATAGCCGCGACATTGACTATGACAAGGAAGATATTTACTCTGCGGCGTCATGTACTACAAACGCGATCGTTCCTGTTCTAAAAGTGATAAATGATCATTTAGGCGTAGAAAAGGGACATATCGAAACTGTTCACGCATACACCAATGACCAAAACCTTCTAGACAATTTCCATAAGAAGGAAAGACGTGGCCGGTCTGCTGCAATTAACATGGTAATTACAGAAACTGGCGCTGGAAAAGCGGTTACTAAGGTAATTCCTGAACTTCAGGACAAGTTAACGGCCAATGCCGTTCGTGTTCCTGTTCCAAATGGATCTTTAGCCATTCTTAGCCTAACAGTTGGCAAAGACACGAGTGTTGATGGCATTGATGCTTTGATCAAGAATGCCGCATTGGATGGCAACCTTGTGAACCAGATAAACTACAACACGAATGAGGAGTGTGTTTCGTCTGATATAGTTGGAAATACCTGTTGTTCAGTTTATGACAGCAGTGCTACAATCGTGCATCAAGATAAACGAAGCATTGTGCTTTATGTATGGTATGACAACGAGTTCGGATACACAAAGCAGGTAATTCGATTGGCAAAATCAATATCAAAGGTTCGAAGACTGATCTATTATTAGAATGCAATCATTGTAATTCATAGAAGGCTGTTCATAATTGAACGGCCTTTTTTATTGCTCCTTCTTGTTAATGCGCACCTTCGTGACGATGCTAGCTGCCTATTGGAACAAATTACCTTGGTACTTAAAGAACAAGTACATCATTACTATGATCTCATTTGTAATGTGGCTTGCCTTCTTTGATCAGCATAACTTGATAAATCAGGTCGAGTTTAAAGCGGAGCTCTATAAGCTAAATCAAGACAAGGATTATTACCAGCATGAAATAGTTCAGATCAAGGAAGACCTTCAAGAACTGCTATCTGATAACCGTAAACTGGAGAAGTTTGCCAGAGAGCGTTACTACATGAAAAAAACGAATGAGGAAATCTTCGTTTTTGTAGATGAAGATGCAGCCGAATCTTCGCACTGATTCTTCCATAGATTCTATATTCGTTTCCAAACCTATTGTGAATGGAATTTCCTTTTGAAAAAATCGGGCATGCAGAGTGGAGAGCTCAAGTAGACAAGGAACTTAAGGGAAAGCCATACGAGGATTTTCTTGTCTGGAGAAGCATCGAGGGTTTTGACATGGAGTCATGGCAAGATCAATTACCCGAAATGGTCCCAACCCTGATTAATAGTAAGGAACCCTGGAAGGCGATCGAATACATCAACGAGCAGAATGCCACCGAAGCAAACTCAAAGGCACTGGCGTCTTTAATGGCAGGCGCCGAAGGCGTCTGGTTTGAAAAAAGCTTTCGTGGTGCAGCAGCCGAAGTGGCGATGAAAAGCATCGATCAGAGTTACGCGCCCGTCTTCATTAAGCACGAAACTTTGTTAGACTTTTTCGGACCAACTCTCAAAGACGGCACCCAACCAGTCTCTGCAGATGGGGACACTTTACTACTTCGTGGTGAACGACTCCGTGAGCGCGGAGCAACAGTTATTCAAGAAGTGGCTTTAATGTTGTCTCAAGGAATTGAAGCTTTAGCGAACATAAAATCACCTTCCAACATTCTGTTCAGTACAGGCTTAGGATCTTCTTACCTAACCGAGCTGAGCAAGATTCGCGCATTTCGGTGGCTATGGTCATCCGCATTAATGGCTGAAGGCCATGATGCCGTTAACCCGGAAATGATTGCCACCAATCTAACAAACGAATACTCCAAGACAGACGAATACACCAATGTACTGCGCGCAACTTCTGCCGGACTAGCAGGAGCGATTGGCGGTGCCACGTATATTATGATCAAGCCTTGGGATCATCATTTTAGCGAAAGCTCTGATTTTTCCTCACGGATCACGCGAAATATTCAGAACCTGATGAAGGACGAAGGCAGAATGGATAAGAATTTAAACCCCAGCGACGGGTCATTTTTTATTGAAAATCTGACATCTAAGATTGCAGAACTGGCCTGGTCCGAGGTTCAACGGATTGAAAAACTTGGTGGCTTTTCTTCCTATGTGAAATCCAAACAGTTGCTAACTGATTTGGACGCATCTCGAAACGAGAAACTGGAAGCGTTTACAAATAGCGAATCTATCTTACTGGGGGCAAACAAATACCCTCCCGTCCGCCCAGAAGATGAGCCCCTAATTAAAGGTTCAGAATACCAGTATTTGCCGGATGTTGTCAGTTTGTCTTACTCCTTAAGCAAAGAAGAAGCATGAGTATTAAAGGACTTTCATTCAAAGATTTAGTTGGACATTCAAACGCCGACTTAATGGCTTCAGCGTCAACATGGACTGCACCCGAAGGAATTGATATTCCGAATATTGCCCCCAAAGTTGACGCCTCTTCCCTACCCCAATTTGGTTTTGGCGACGGCATTCCTCCTTACTTGCGCGGACCATATGCCAGCATGTTTACCATCCGACCTTGGACCATTCGCCAATATGCTGGTTTCAGCACTGCCGAAGCGTCAAATGCATTTTATCGTAAAAACCTGGCTGCCGGTCAAAAAGGACTATCCGTTGCTTTCGACCTAGCCACACATAGAGGTTATGACAGCGACCACGCTCGTGTCAAGGGTGACGTGGGTAAAGCCGGAGTTGCCATTGACACCGTGGAGGACATGAAGATCTTGTTTGATCAAATCCCACTTGATCAGATGTCCGTATCCATGACCATGAACGGTGCGGTCATTCCAATTATGGCCTTCTTCATCGTAGCTGCGCAGGAACAAGGTGTTGCAGTTGAAAAGCTTAGCGGCACTATACAAAATGACATTCTCAAAGAATTCATGGTACGAAACACCTACATATATCCACCAAAGCCATCGATGAAATTGGTTGGGGATATTTTTGAATTCACGTCTCAGAAAATGCCCAAATTCAACTCGATAAGCATTTCGGGTTATCACATGCATGAGGCAGGAGCCACTGCCGACATTGAGTTGGCTTATACACTTGCTGATGGTTTAGAATATGTACGGAAAGGCCTAGAAGCAGGATTAGACATAGACAATTTTGCGCCAAGACTCTCCTTCTTTTGGGGAATAGGAATGAATCATTTCATGGAAATCGCCAAGATGCGGGCGGCGCGCGTTCTTTGGGCTAAGATCATTCAGCAATTTAACCCGAAGAACCCAAAGAGCACCGCACTTAGAACACATTCTCAGACGTCGGGATGGAGCCTCACGGAGCAAGATCCATTTAACAACATTGCTCGAACCAGTATGGAAGCTTTGGCTGCCATTAGCGGTGGAACCCAATCCTTACATACAAACTCATTGGACGAGGCAATTGCTTTACCCACCGATTTCTCGGCACGAATTGCACGAAACACCCAGCTTTTCTGGCAATTGGAGTCGGATATATGCAAAGGAATTGATCCATGGGGCGGCTCCTATTACGTTGAGAAGCTCACTGCTGAACTCATTGAAAAGGCATGGTCTCATATTGAAGAAGTCGAAAAACTTGGAGGCATGACCGGAGCTATTGAAGCCGGATTACCTAAGATGCGAATCGAAGAAGCCGCTGCGAAAAAACAAGCGCGCATTGATAGCGGACAAGAAATAATTGTTGGCGTGAATCGGTATGAAATTGAGGATGACAAAACCCTCGAAATTCGAGACGTGGACAACACCGCTGTTCGTGACAGCCAGATAGAACGATTGGTGAACACCAAGGCTAATCGAAACGATTCTCGCGTAAAAAGCACGCTACAGGCGCTTACCGAAGCAGCGAAAACGGGACAAGGAAATATTCTAGGCCTAGCGGTAGAAGCCGCGACAGAGCGCGCAACACTTGGCGAAATCAGTAGCACCTTAGAAGAAATTTATGGCCGCCACAAAGCGGAGACCCGAAGTATAAGTGGAGTATATTCGAAGGAGATGAAGCGAGATGAAGCATTTAACAAAGCTCGGACGATGACCGATGAGTTTGCCAGGCGAACAGGTCGTCGCCCCCGAATTCTTGTGGCCAAAATGGGGCAAGACGGACACGACCGAGGCGCGAAGGTTATTGCCACCTCGTTTGCAGACATTGGTTTTGACGTAGACATTGGGCCACTCTTCTCTACTCCTGCCGAAGTAGCTCGTATGGCCATGGAAAACGATGTGCACATTGTTGGGGTGAGTTCACTTGCGGCAGGTCATAAGACATTGATGCCCGATTTGGTTGATGAATTGGCCAAAATCGGACGCTCCGACGCCCTTGTTGTGGCAGGCGGCGTGATTCCAAAGCAAGACTACGCCTTCCTTAAGGATGCAGGCGTTGCAGCGATTTTTGGGCCTGGCACTGTGATCAGCGAAGCGGCTCTTGACCTACTTAATAAATTAGCGACTACCTGACAAGAACGTTGTCGTAACGACTGACTTTAGATTGATTATCGGTATCCTACTTATGGGATATAGAAACCTTGATTCTATAATTGCGTATTATTATACCTACCCTATCTTTTATTAAGATTTGAACAATCTATGGGCTACTTAAACCAGCTCTATACGTATCTAAACATGACCAACTCCAACCACAGAGTTGGTGATCGGCTAATGAGAAATAGTGCCCTCGTTGTGTGCATCCTCATTTTACCCACGGTCATTGTAAACATTGCAATGGAAATCCCACCATTGGCTAATGCTATCCTAGTCATCGGTCTAATAATTTATGGGTGGATCTACATTAAAACACGTCAGACTCCGGCTAGCCGATCTACACAGTACTTGTTCTTCGGTACAGGTATCGGTATGTCGTTTCCGCTTTGGTTTTTAAACGGTGGTGCAAATGGCCCTATGGCTCCATATTTAATTCTGTTACTGCTTATGGTTTCTTTCACAGCAGGAAGAAAACAGCAGTCAACTATTGTAATAGTATATCTCGTCAGCCTTATTGTACTTATCAGTGCCGAGCTGATGTACCCATCTCTCGTGTGGGAGCCCATCGGCGGCACAAAAAAGGTGGTAATAATGGCTGGATTGTTCTTTGCATCTATAGGGGCTGCAGTGCTTGTCACCTCATTCCGAATCAACTTCCTCAGAGACAGGAAAAAGCTTCTGCGCGCACAAAGCGATTTAATGAGCACGAACCTTCAATTGGAGTATGCTAAAAAAGAATCAGACAAAGCTTCGAAAGCAAAGTCGGCCTTTTTAGCGAGTGTGAGCCATGAAATCAGAACACCCCTCAACAGTATTATTGGCGCCATCGACCTTCTGAAATTACATGATCTAAAGCCAGATCAAAAAATGCTCTTTCAACTCATGAATGAAAGCAGCGAGACGCTACTCCAACTCCTCACTGACGTATTGGACCTAAGTAAAATCGAGGCTGATAAAATTAAGATTCGAGCCAAACACATGCACATCAGCGACTTTGTTAAAAACATGGCGAATTTTACCGAGGCGCTCATTATTAAAGAGAAAAAGGAAATCGAATTTAAGTATAGCATAGGTGACTTGCCCTCATCGATACTAACGGATGAGGTTCGGTTAACCCAGATTTTAACTAATCTATTAAGCAACGCAATCAAGTATACGCAAGAGGGCAAAGTAGAGTTAGTTGTTGCCACAAATAAGGATAACCCGGACGAGTTGTTTTTCTGCGTAAGCGATACTGGAATGGGCATCGAACCCGAGAACCTTGAATTCATTAAGCGTCCGTTTAACCAGGTGTCGGATCAAAGCAAGGAGAGAGAAAACGAAGGCGAAAGCGGTGTGGGATTGGGCCTCACTATCACCCGATCACTGTTGCGTTTGATGAAAGGTCGATTAATAATCTCGAGCGATTTCGGAGTCGGCTCTCGTTTTACGGCCTACTTACCTCTAACCCCATCTGAGGAGAAACAGGTGACTCCTCCAATCTTAAATGTAACCGGAATTCCAAAGTTTGAAGGGATATCTGCGCTCATTGTCGAAGACAATAAATTCAATCAAATCATCCTTCAGCGCATGCTTGAATCACTGGGGGTAGATTGTGACATTGCAAATAACGGACTGGAGTGTCTCAGCATTTGGCAGGAACGGAATTACGATTTGATCCTCATGGACTTAAATATGCCTGGCCTTGATGGCATTGAAACAACAAAACGAATATTGAAGGATGCAGTACACGAGCCAATTCCAAAAATCATTGCTGTGACTGCAAATGTGCTTGATCAAGATGAACAACGATGTTTAGATGCTGGAATGCACAGTTTTTTACCGAAACCAATCACCATGGCAGAACTATCGTCAAGGATAGTCGCTGCAACGGCCGACTCATAACAATGCTGCTAGCGCGCTGAGTAGTGGCATTAGAAAGACCACGAGTCCAATCACAAGGGCAAATCCTGAAGCGAACAACACTGAAGCCGCAGCTAAGTCTTTGACCCTTCCGGCCATTTCATTAAATTCTGGTGATACTAGATCAACCAACACCTCTATTGAGGTATTCACGATTTCCGTGACCAAGACCAAGGAAATTGCAGACAATACCATGAACCATTCGAATTTATCAATGTAGAAAAAAAATCCAAAAAGGATGGCTAACAAACCAGCGGCTGCATGGATCTTAGCGTTGGTCTCTCTTTTAAAGAAATACAATAGGCCACTAAAGGCATGGCCAAAACTCTTCAATCGGCCATTAAGCCCCGTACTTTTCTTCATATCGAATTTTCAGAATTTCTCCTCACAATTAGCACCTCTTCATCATTCAAGGTCAAGTATCCCAATTCGTAGCAAAAACAATATACTGTCCCCGTTTTAGTCTGGTATTGATGCGTGAAATACTGAAAGCTAAAGCCCTTTTGGATCAATTTCTCTCGATTGACCTTCTGTTTTTCTCCTTTACACAGCCCATCCAAAATGCGCCGATTCCTTCTTAATGCGTTGTTTACGTTCCGTACAAGGTTATTTGCATCGCTGTTTTGCTTGTTGTTGTAGGCGTTTCGACATTGATCGGAACAAAATTTTTGATCGGACCTTCCAAGCAACTTAGTTTCGCATTCGAGACAATTTCTATCGGGCGTGTTCATGGTCTAAAAATAATCTGTCAGAATTTATCCCAACCAACATTTTGAAACTTTAAGAGGCTCAAAGTCTAGTACATTAGCGGCCTGATGGATGCAATCATTACAGGTATCGTAATCATCTCGGCAGTAATTCTATTTGCTACCGAGAAGTTGAGCATTGACCTCATTGCACTTCTCATTATGGGTACGCTCGTTTTATCAGGCGTGATAAGCCCCGAAGAAGGTATTGCCGGCTTTAGCAATCCAGCAACCCTCACCGTAGCATTCATGTTTGTTTTGTCTGGAGCCATTCTAAAAACAGGTTCACTTCAATACGTCTCTGGCCTACTAACACGAACTTTTCGCAATCATTACCAACGAGGCGTTATCCTGCTCATGGCAGTTGTAAGCTTCGTTTCTGCTTTCATCAACAATACTCCTGTAGTGGCAGTGATGATTCCAGTAACTACTCAAATCGCGAAAAATTCTGGCCGAGCCGCATCAAAACTATTGATCCCGATTAGCTATGCGTCCATCTTCGGTGGTACATGCACCCTTATTGGCACCTCGACAAACATCTTAGTTAACGGCATCGCAGTTCAAAACGGACTCGAACCTTTTGGAATGTTTGACTTTACTCCAATGGGGCTCATTTTTGTTGCTGTTGGTTCCATATTTATGATTTTCATTGGCCAGCGGTTGTTGCCTTCTAGAAAGGAAAACATGAACGGTGATTTAGAAAACAACATTATTGAATACCTCGCAGAGGTCGAAATATTACCCGGCTCTGATTTAGCCAATAAACAAATACTTTCTTCGGCACTGGTTAAGGAATTAGAAATGGAAATTCTAGAACTTAGAAGGAATTCGACGCGAATGAACCTTCCACAGGGAGACACCCGAATGAAGGTTGGCGATATTCTAAAAATTAGCTGCAACCTAAGCAAGTTGAAGACAATGAAAGACCAGCTTGGGGTTAAGATGATGACATTTGAGGGCGATGAAGAGGCAGAAAGTTCTTCCGATCAATCGTCCTTTGTTGAGTTGGTCATTCCAACCAATTCTGAATTGGAAGGAAAAACGCTGAGGGAATTTGACTTTAGACGCCGATTTAGGGCAGCGCCATTGGCCATTCGACAGCGGGAAGATGTGCTCCACTATTCTCTTCAAGAGGTAAGACTGCAATCTGGTGATGTGATACTTGCTGAAATGAAGACACATTACCTTGACCAATGGCGCGGGCCAAACAAGGATCAGAATGCCCCGTTTATTGTATTAAGTCAGGAAGGCATCCAAAGTTTCAATGCGAAGCAGTTTTGGCTGGTTGCAGCTATTGTGGTGGCGGTGATTACCACGGCAAGCCTTGGATTACTTCCCATTGTTGTGAGTACGCTGCTCGGGGTTTGTGCCTTGGTACTAACAAAAACATTAACCATGAAAGAGGTCTATCGATCTATTCAATGGCCCATCGTTTTCTTGCTGGCGGGTGCGTTAAGCCTAGGAGTAGCCATGAATAACTCTGGGTTGGCCACTTCCCTAGCCATGTTTATTACTGAAAGCTTCAAAGATTATGGCCCGATTGTTATCCTGTCTGGGATATACCTCATGACAAGTCTATTAACAGAAGTCATGAGCAATAACGCTACCGCTGCACTTGTGGCGCCTATTGCCATTGCCATTGCGATTCAACTCAACGTAAGCCCAACTCCATTCTTGGTGGCTACTATGTTTGCTGCAAGTTTAAGCTTCATGACACCCATAGGCTATCAGACAAACACCATGATATATTCGGCTGGTGGTTATCGATTTCGTGATTTTTTCAAAGTCGGAGTCTGGTTAAACCTGATCTTTTGGATATTAAGCACGTTACTAATTCCAATATTGTTTCCGTTTTAACCTCAATCGCTGCGTATTCTAATTAGTGTAATCTCCGAAAGCTCGAATCAATAACTTCAAGGCATAATGCGTCGACTACTCACTCTATTATTAATCTCCTCTGGCACACAGCTCTTTTCTATGAGCGTTACATTTCATTATGGCGTCTTCATAACTCCAGAGAAAAACACGTACGTAGAGACCTATTTAATGTTCAATGGAGCTGATCTAACATATAGCCCAGATCAAGACTCTTTGTTTCAAGCACAAGTTGAGGTAACATTGATGTTTATCAGCAAGGAAGAAATCAGGGACTTCAGCAAAACGATCATTAAGAGTCAAAAGACCGCAGATCCTGTCAATTCGATTAATGATTTCATTGACCAGCAACGGTTTGCATTGGCTCCAGGAAACTATGAACTGAAGATTTTGCTGAAAGACATTAACAACCCAACCGATTCAGTCACCAGCATACAAAGTGTCAGCATTAAGTTAGACCCTAAAGCTATTGCATTCAGTGACATCTTGTTGGTAGGGTCAACAGCACCAGCGATAGATGGAAGTGTGTTTGAGCGCGCTGGACAAAATCTTTATCCGAAGATTACTCCGTTTTATGCCAATGATTTAACTGAGATTCAATTCTACACTGAACTGTACAATGCGAATGCGAAGCTCGGAACCGACACCCCATTTTTGGTGACAATCGAGATCGTCAATCCAAATACAGACGAGGTAGTTGGACAGTTTCGTTCTATTCAGAGAAAGAAAGCGGCGTCCGTGCATCCGATTCTTCAGAGGATCAACATAAAAGATTTGCAAACTGGGTCATATGTGCTCGTTCTTAAGGCCGTTGATAGAAACAACGAAGTGCTTTCGACGCGCTCGTTGCCCTTTAAACGATTCAGTCAATCAGAGGAAAATTTGAGCCTACGTCTAGATCCTTCGGAAACATTTGTTGGGCAGATCCCAGAAGATTCATTGAGGTTGATGTGCAATTGTCTCATCTATAAGGGAACCGACGCCGAAGTCAATTACATATCAAGTAACTACCGCAAAGCAGAATACGCCGAATTGCAGCGATTCTTTTATGCCTTTTGGCAAGACCGCAACGCCATTGACCCTGAGTCGGCATGGCGCACCTATTATGAAGACATCGCATACGTAGAAGGTCAATACGGAAACAACACCCAGCACGGTTGTGGATCTGATCGAGGAAGAATCTATTTGAAATTTGGCAAGCCCAACTCAATGTCCATCGTTCGAAGTGAGTCACGGTCTTATCCATACGAGATATGGCATTATTATCGAATTCCGGAAAAGTCAAATGCAAAGTTTTTCTTTCTTGACACAAAAAGAACAAGCGAATACATATTGGCGCACTCTAACGTGCTTGGTGAGCCATATGACCAGCTTTGGTACACTCGACTTGTAAGAGAAACCATGGGTGGGAGCCAATCAAGCCAAGAAAGATCATCAGAAGTTGTGGGCAGTGAAGGCGACCCATACTCGCACGGGAGCAGGGCTTTGGACTATTGGAATAACCCGCGATAAGGAGAAAGTTCGGAGAATTTTATCAATAGTTTGATTAAGCTGAAAAGGAATTTATATTTGCACCCCTCAAAACGGGAAATGACTCGATAGCTCAGTTGGTAGAGCAATACACTTTTAATGTATGGGTCCAGGGTTCGAGCCCCTGTCGGGTCACTAAAGCTTCACTTGTTGGAGCTTTTTTTATGTCCAATAATTTTTGGATGAATCTCAAAATTTTGGACATAAAAAAACCCCGCTAAAAGCGGGGTTTTTTATTACTAAACCTACCCTAATTGGTTCATAACCGATTAATAGACGCATTGCTATTTAATTGGGTTGGCTGTTTATCTAATTAATTCAATAAATCCTTCTATTGTGCTTTCGTCGCCGCTGAAGCGTTCTACTTTCACAATGTAAGCGTAGGTGTCCATCCCTTGTGCCTTTCCTCTGTAGTTCCCATCCCAACCTTCGTGCAATGAGTTGGTTGAGAACACCTCTTGCCCCCATCGATTATAAATGGTGAATTCTAGCAGTTCCTTCACACCCCAGCCACGTGCATAAATGACATCGTTCACGCCGTCCCCATTGGGTGAAAAAGCATCGGGTACATCAAGTGAGTATTTCTCTTCCACTCGAATCCTAAACGTAAACTCCTTCTCAAAGCATCCATAGATGTCGCGTGCAATAAGAATTACATCCTGATCAGACATAGCCCGATAGGTTGGGTATGGACAATCATTGCAGGACAGCACATTTGGAGGAAGCCATTCGTAGGTTATGTTATCGTTTGTCCTTGGGTCTAGAACCAAAACATCACCGATCACCACCACCGTATCATCAAAAATATCAACCCGCGGGGTGTCTTGCACCGTCACTAAAACACTATCCACACCAATGCATCCATTGGTATCAATAGCATGAATCTTCATATATCTAGTTGTATCTGGAAATGCCTTTGTGATCCAACTCGAGTCATCCTCTACAAACCGCGCTGGCTTCCAATACCAATCCAATGAATCAATGGATGATTCTCCAAAAATTGTCAGTGAATCTCCGAAGCATATTAGACTATCGTCGCCGGCTTCTACGTCAGGAACTGGGTGCACAACAAACAGCTTCGTAATCGAGTCTTTGCAGCCAAACTCAAGATCTTCAACATATAATTCTACTTCATATTCCCCTGGAGAAGGATAATACTGTCGTGGGCTATTTGCTCCTGAAGTTTCTCCCTGTCCTAAATCCCATCGAAAGATGTCGGCACCCAATCCTTCATTCAGAAAAGTCACATTCAGTCTGCCACACCCTACGGAGTCAGGCGTAAAGGAAAAATCTGATTGTACCTCATGGATATAAACGCTATCAAGCTGTGTTACGCTGCAGAGTTCAAGGTCATCGTAATAAACGACCGCCGGTGTCCAATGTCCAACCCGTTCATATTCGTGGGTTATCGTGTCAACATTGCCAGAAACCGTAGTAACGTATCCGTCGCCAAATGCCCATAAATACTTACCTAGCTTAAGCTTCTGCTCGACAAAGAATTTCACTGGCGTTCCTATACAAGCTGAATCTGGAGCAACCCCAAATATGGCGTATGGTCCATCAACTTCAATAAATCCTGATTTTTTCCGGGTAGATGTACAACCATATTTTGTGGTCACAGTAAGAGTTACGTCGAATGCCCCAGTCAAATTATAAACATGTTGAGCAGTTGGTGAATCGAACAGGACAGAGCCTGATCCATCTCCAAAATCCCAAAGCCAGGTAACGATACTATCTCCTTGAGAGCTGTCCTGTAGGGTCACTAGCAAGGGTAAACAAGGGGCAAATGTTGTGTCGGCCGTGAAGTTGGCTTTTGGTTTTTCCTTTACAGAAACATCTTTATACACAGTATCCTTACAACCAAGATCATCTTCGATGGCTAGGTAAACCTGATACTCACCTGGCGCCGTATAGATTACTCCTGGAGGGTCTTTTACGGTATTTGTGACGTTGTTACCGAAGTTCCAAAAGTATGTTAGGCTATCGCCCACACTTTGATTGAAAACTGAAACAGTCGAAAGTTCGCAGGCAATGGAATCCAACTCGAAGTCAACGTATGGAAACTTGATGAGAATAATCTTAGTGCGCGATGCTGTACAACCAATTGAGTCGACAATGGACAATGTCACGGGTTTCCCTCCTGCTGTCGCAAATTCATGGATTGGGTTTAAATTATTGGTATCAAACGTTCCATCGCCATAAGCCCATGTCCACTGGCTTATGTTCGTATCGGAAGATGAGTTATCATTGAATTGAATACTGACAGGATCGCAGCCTCCGGTATAACTATAGGTGAAATTCGGCGTTGGATCGGATACAAAGACATTCCTCACCTTCTCCTCGATACATCCGTTTGCATCATGCAACACCAAGCGGATTTCATAATGACCTGATTCTGTGAAATAGTAAGAGGTATTCGGAACTGTTTCTTCGATGGTGTCATTATTAATAAACCACTGATATTGACTGCTTTCATCTACGGAAATACCCGCATCAAAAGAAAACGATGCAGGCAGGCAAGCCACCGAATCGACGATGTTAGCGCCAAAATTGCCAATCTCGAAATCAGTTACAAGGTTTCGAACGGCAACGGTAACTATGTACTCATCTTCACAGCCATAAGTATCATTAAATGCAGTCAATGTGATGTTGTATGTCCCTGATTGCGCGTACGTATGAATAGGACTTTGATTTACCGAATCAATGGGTGAGTTATCCCCGAAATCCCAGTAAAACCGTTCTACACCGTCGAAAGAAATTGGGGTAATCCATCTCGTCATTGGGGTATCACAGTCAAAGTTTACCAAGAACTCAACGATTGGCCCCTTAACATAAGCGACGCTGTCATAGTAAACCGTATCCATACAGCCGTGATGACCGACGATATACTCCAAGTTTATCCATCCCGTATCGACAAACGTTACATGCACCGAATCTCCCTCCACCCATGTTCCATCACTAAAATTCCAGTAAAACTCATTCGCGAATGAATCATTCCAAACATTAAAAAACCACATGGAATCGCTACTACACAAGGAGTCTTCATACCATATAGCTTCTGCGGTTGGGTGCGATCCATAACATACCCCTTCTCCTGGGTTCTGAGTGACGAGTGAATCAATACACCCGTATGTATTTGTAATGATCAATTTTATTTGATAGCAGCCCGTGTCCACATAGCTAATGTTTTGTGGGTTCTGCACATTGGATGTCGCCCCGTTTCCAAAATCCCAAGACCAACTATTGATTGGATACAATGTTGTTGGAGTACTCGCATCCATGAAATCAACCGTTATTGGGGCACAACCTCTAAGTGAATCCGTAGAAAAGGCGGCGGTCATCACTTCAAGGAAAACGTTGTCGGGTTTTACCAATTGCGCGGTGCATCCAAGATTTGAGACCACAATAAGAGTGTCATCAAAGTATCCAAGATCATCATAGTCACGAATAATCGAATCGACTTCGTTTGTATCTATTTGAGATAGAATAGGGTCGTCATTAATACCCCAACGCCATTCATGTGACGCAATAGAACCAAAGTTAACCGTGCTCGTGTTGGTGTAGTTCGTTATGAAAGGCTGTTGACAGTGATAGGTCGGCGAGGTCGTGAAACTAGTTGTAATCTCTTGGATCTGAATAGTTTCTGTATACGAATCTGAACAGTTTCCTGATACAGCAAGCAAGGTTATTGTATATGTTCCTCCAGCTGAATATGCTTTGGATGGCGCTGAGCCACTTCCGGCAGTGTTGTCGCCCCAACTCCAAGTATAGGTGCTTGCGCCAACGGAGTTATTTTCGATTGAAATTGGCTCTCCCTTGCAGGCTGGCGACTCCACATCAAAGTCCGCATCTACAGCGGTAATAATCACATAGTCATCGGAGGTCGCTGTATCTTTACATCCTGCATTGTCCGTTACAATTAATCGAATATCATAAAATCCAGCCGCTACGTATGTAGCCGATGGGTTTTGATTGGTAGATGTAGACACATCCAGGTCCCATTGATAAGAATATGGAGTATTGCCTCCTGACGTAGTAGAACTAAAATTGACTGTTAAGGGAGGTGCGCAGGCCTGACTATTTGATGAACTAAACGCGGCGTTTGGACCTGAAGAAACCACCACGCTCGTGGAGGCACTCACTGTTTTGTGACACCCAAACGAGTTTGTGATTTTTAATGAAGGCGTAAAGTTACCTCCAGATGTGTAGGTATGCGATGGGTTTGTGCTTGATCCTGTGTATCCGTCTCCAAAATCCCAGAACCGACTTGTTATGGTACCCGATCCGGCGCTCGAGGCATTCGAATTAAATTGAACCTCTAGAGGTGCACAACCCGACGTTGGAGTTTTTGTAAAACTGACACTTGGTTTGTTGTATACTGTTATGCTCAATGTCTCAGTGTCAAACACGGATGAGTTATTCTGATCGTAGGCCGTTAAGGTTATGACATATGTTCCAGGCGTAGCATACACAAAGGTTGGATTCTGCAACGTGGATGAGTTTGTTCCATCGTCCCAGGAATAGGCCAAGGTAATTCCGCTGGTCGCTGTGCTTTGATTCGTAAATTGGTTAACAAGCGGAGCACAACCTGATGTATTATTTGTTGAGAACGCAGCTGTGATTTGTCCAAACGCTTGGCCTGAAAAAATCGTTATGCATAATATGATTAGTAGTCTGATCATTCGTCTTCTGAAAGACATATATTAGGCGCTAAATTACTTTAATCCATCGGCAATCCAACACGTGTACATTAAGACGTATTATAAGGTTTTATGTTTGGTTTTAGGGCTATCTGCCCTAACGTCAATTGGTTATGCGCAAGATTTGCATTTTAGCCAGTTTCAGCATGCCGCTGTTTTATTAAGTCCGACAGAGACTGGTAACTACTTTGGAGACTGGCGGGTAATTAACAATTACAGAAATCAATGGGCGAAAATTGGCAGGCCGATCACAACGGCTGCGGTTGCGTTTGACCGACAGATCTACTTCAACAACCAGAAATTTAGTTTCGGAGGCCAGTACGTATATGATGAAGGAGGCGATTATTTGCTTGTTCACCAAAAGTTTTTATTGGCGGCTGCCTATCATCAAACAGTTGGACACAACACATTCCGAATCGGTGTACAAGGCGGAGTGGTGCAAAAACGATTGAATAGCGGAGGCTATTCCCTACCCGACCAATGGGATCAGCAAACGGGACGGTTCAATTCAAACCTTCCGACAGGAGAACAGCTTTACCGAAGAATCATCTACTACCCAGATTTCAACATCGGTGCCTCATATCGCACTAAAATCTGGAAACTAAAACCAGAGGCAACGTTGTCTTTGTTTCATATCAATAGACCCAACGAGTCCTTCTTCTATGAAGAGAACAAGCTAAAAATAAGAAAAGCCATATTCATACGCTCCCTTATTAAGATTAATAAGCAATGGACGCTTGACCCACAGTTTCTTTATATGTGGCAAAACAAAAGCATTGACTTTGTTATTGGATCATACGCCAATTACCGGTTGTCGAGTAACTTTTTGAAGGCCCAATATGCCTTCGCAGGAATCTCCCTTAGAAACTCACTTATTCGAAATTGGGATGCTTTCATATTTACCGGTGGGCTTCAATTTAATCGCCTTCGAGCGGCTATTAGTTATGACGTAACGGTGAGTCAACTTCGCTTGGCAAACTCCTATTCTGGAGCGGTTGAAGTTGCTTTAATATATACAGGGTTTAGCAGCGTCCTGGGCAAACGAGCAATACCTTGTAATAGATTGTAATGGGTAAAATGCTTCGATACGTTCTCTTCACACTTTGCACCATTCTCCTATTGGAGCCTCTGTCAGCACAGCAACTTATTGGTGACAGCCTCACTCGAAAGTCAGCGTTTAAGGTGAAGCGCATGGCCAAACAGAGTCTCCGATACAACGATACATACTCGGCAATTGAGCTATACGAACTTTACATTAAAAAGCGGCCTAAGAAAATTGGGGCACAGTTTGAACTCGCGCAATTAAGGCAGCAAACCCGGGATTACGCAACCGCACTTGATCTCTATTCGCAGGTTACGAACACGGAGCCCGATCTTTTCCCCAAGGCTTGGTTCTATAAAGGTCAATGCGAAAAGCATCTCCAGAAATACATAGAAGCAGAAGTATCGTTTGAAGAATTTAAGGATCGATATCGAGGGCTGAAGGATAAGAGCAAGTTTCGGCGATTGATAAAAGCTGAAATGGCAGGAATCGTAATCGCCGATTCATTATGGAATAACAAGCTTCCAGTTTTGGTGAAGCCGATGAAGGAATTGAATCAAAAACACACAGAATCTAGTCCGATTTTCATCTCAGACTCACTCATGTACTTTTCGGCAATGGCAGACGATATACTGCCCATTATTGGATATGACGATAGTGTTTCCGCTATTCCTAGAATGAAAATATTTGAGTCTAAACTAGTCAATGGTGAATGGTCTGCTCCTACACTTCTCGAAAGTGAAATCAATGACCAAGACTACCACATCACGAATCCGGTTATCGGACCAAAAGGGAAATACCTCTACTATTCGGTTTGCGCCGAAAATTGGCAAGGAAAAATCGTTTGTCGCATATTTCAAAGTCGGTTGGTCAATGATGTCTGGAAGCGGCCCGAAGAAATGGGATTTGGGATAAACGAGTCCGGCTTCACTTCAACACAAGCGGCAGTCGCAGTAGAGCCTAAACGAAAAAGAACCATTCTATATTTTGTGAGTGATCGTCCAGGTGGTAAAGGGGGAAAGGATATTTACTTCACTCGTTACAATGTTCGAAACGAGGAATGGAGCAAGCCACGAAACTGTGGGAGTAAATTAAATACTGTTGGAAACGAAGAGACTCCTTGGTTTGACAAGTCGAGGGGTACCATGTATTTCAGTTCAGATGGTCATCCAGGTATTGGTGGTATGGATGTCTTTTCATCCGTTGGAATGATGAGCAAATGGTCCATCCCGAAAATCTCAGGTGTTCCGATCAATAGCGCTGCAGATGATATTTATTTTAAGAAACAACCAAGGGAACGATATCAGGTAATTGTAAGCAATCGGCCGGGATCTTTGTCTCTGTGGAATACAACGTGTTGCGATGATATTTATGAGGTTTTCTATCCTTCAAATATTGATATGATCATAAAGGTCACAGGATTTGAAACAAGCGCCGATATTGAAAAATTAGAAGACCGACGGCCAGTTAAGGAGGGCACAACGAACATCTATTTATTGGATCCCGAATCAGGCGAACGCTATTTGATTCAGACCGATTCGATGAACGGAGGAAAATTGGAACTCAGTTTAGAGCCTGGTTCCATTTATCAAATTGAAATTGAAAAGCCCGGTTATTTCAGCGCAACCTCGATCGTTGATACCCGGAAAAACAACATCAACGACACTGCAAGTGCGGAGTTGACAATTAAAAAGTGGGATGAAAAACCCATCATCATTCCGAACATTTATTTTGATTTCGGAAGTGCGGATCTCACATCAGAATCAAGGAATACGGTAGACACCACCATTTTCAAATTGCTTACTGAAAACCCAACGATCATTGTCGTAATATCTGCTCACACAGATAGCAAAGGATCTAGTGCATTGAACAAGAAACTAAGCCAGCGTCGTGCAGAAAGCATCACCAAGTATCTTATTCAAAAAGGAATTGATAAGGAACGTCTTAGTGGCGTGGGTTATGGTGAATCTAAACCCATTGCGCCAAACGAAAATCCTGATGGCACGGACAATCCTGATGGACGCGCCAAAAATCGACGGGTTGACTTTAGTGTAACGGGCACCAAACTCGATATTATTTCGAGCGACTAGGCTCAGATTAATACTCACCTTTGCCACATGTCTTTCACAGATGTCAAAATAAAGAATCGCAAGGCTTCATATGAATATGAAATCCTTGACAAAGTAACCGCTGGCATTCAGCTTCAGGGTACGGAGATTAAGAGCATCCGTCATGGAAATGCAGGAATAAACGAGGCCTTTTGTCAAATTAAGGGTGATGAGATTTTCGTCGTCAACATGCATATTGCTGAATATGAATTAGGCACATACGCCAATCATGAGCCAAAGCGGGTTCGGAAGCTTTTAATGCACAAGAACGAAATTGCGAAGTGGAAGAAAAAGGTGAATGAAAAAGGCTACACGTTGATCCCTACCCTACTTTTTATTTCTGATAATGGAAAGGCAAAGCTTAATGTGGCGTTAAGCCAAGGAAAGAAGATTCATGATAAACGAGATTCCATCAAGGATAGAGACTCCAAGCGCGAACTCGATCGCTTAAAAAAGGCGTTCTAGTTTTTCTTAAGCTCCATCGTTTGAGAGCTGATGTCTTGTCCACCGCCAAACGATCTGATTTCGGAATACGACAACTTCATGTCTTCACTTGATAGACCTACAATGTCATAAACCTCGCCTTCTCGTGCCTCATCATAAGTCACCACATTTACATTTGTCCCTTGATCGCTTCGAGTTATTTTCCGTTCTGTTAGCAATAACAGCAGCTTTGATTTTGAAGGTGAATTGTTCCCGCCAGTAAACTCCCAGTTTCCAGTTTCTTCCGTCGTTTCTGTGTATTCCGCTCTATTAAACACGGTATCTTCAGGAACATTGGCCACATATGTGATTGTATATCCCCCTTGCCGATCGATGCTCATTTCCCATTCGAGGGCATACACAGCGCTGATGGTGTCATCAATGGTGCTTGTTAGAGTAGTGCCATCGTAGCTTTGTGAGATTACCCCATTAACGCTCTCAGCCTTCGTAACTGTCCAAGTTCCCGCGATACGCGATTTTCTGGTGACCAAGCTAAAAACAGGATCTTCCTCCCCCTTTTGGCATCCAAGATTGACTCCTAATATTAGAATTAGTGCAACGGAGAGCAGTCTCATAATGAAAAGAAGTAACTGAGGGTGAACTGAACTCTAGGATCAACAAAAAACTGGGTATTAACAACTCGGGTCGAGCTCAGCTGTCGCGTGGTTGTAGCACTGCCGCTCGTAGGATCAATTTGCAAGACTTCCTGTCGGTCGCCGCCTGTGGCCAAATAATGGATGCCCATTCCATATTCCAATCCAGCACTTAGTCGCTTAGCGACAAAATAATTGAATCCTACACTTGCCTTTGCGCCGAAACTAAACCCACCTGCCTCTGTAACGGTTCTGTTGTATTTCGAAGTACCTGTTGTGTCACTAATATTGGTTGTTGCGCCGGCGCTGAACTGGCCCACAACTCCCGCTTCACCATCAATTGCCAAATAAGGATCTAATCTTTTGGATCCTTTAAAATGAAACTCCAATCCTGGACGAATCGAAAATGCCGATTGACGTGCCGTAGAATCAAACTCAACCAAGTCTTTCCCAACGCTATCTGTGTTTAAAAACCGCGCCGAATAAATTGTTGGAGCAAGCCCCATCCGAAAAGTCATGTTGTCGTTAATTACATAACGAAAGAGAAGGGTGTTTTCACCTCTTAGATCTTGCCTAGGAGAAGTGGTTATGTTGCTTACCAATCCGTTGACATTTACAGTTATCCCCAAATCCTTAGCCGATGGTAAAAACTCCTTTTCAGTAGTTGAAACTGAATCCATCACCTGCGCCTGGACACTTATTGAAAGGAAGACTAAAGAAAGAACTATAAGATTCTTCATATGGTTGTGATTTATTCGGCTTAACGATTTCAATAATTAATTATTTCATTGTGCCGTATCGGTCTTATCCAACATAGGAACAAATTGAAAGTCACCGTGTTCGGTGGTTTTAAATTCAGTTTCGGATATTCTATCTACCACGAGCATTTTCTGCACGCCATTAAACTCACCAACTGGCACTACAAGACGTCCACCTATTTTAAGCTGATTTTTAAGCTCTTCTGGAATAAACGGAGCCCCGCAAGTGACAATTATTTTATCAAATGGCGCGAAACCCGGTCTGCCCTTGTAACCATCTCCATAGAAACAACGTGCTTTAAGGTGGAACTTTTCTAGTAAAATGGTCGATTTTTCATGCAATGCGCGCTGCCTCTCAATTGTAAAAACCTTCGCACCTAGTTTAACAAGAACTGCCGTCTGGTAGCTACTTCCTGTTCCAATCTCGAGCACCTTCTCACGCTTTTTAATGTTCAATAGCTCAGATTGAAACGCCACCGTGTATGGCTGAGAAATGGTTTGTCCTGAACCTATTGGAAAAGCCTTATCCTCATAGGCAAACTGCAAGAATGCGGTGTCAAAGAAAAAAAGGTGACGCGGTATCTCACCGATTGCCTGTAGCACATTCTCATCCTTTATTCCCTTTTCACGTAAATGCTCCACTAGCAATTTTCGCATTCCTTGATGTCTAAATCCGTCTTCCATTGATGCCTCGAAAATATCCATTTCGACAATCGCATGTTCAATGAATATAAATTGATTGGCAAGACAACGGTAAATAGCCTTGACATTTGCGATAACAATAAAAAAGCGCATGTCTAGGATCAAAATCGGAGTAATGGGAGCGGGTCACCTTGGAAAAATTCATCTGAGACTCATTAAAGAGTTAAGCGATGTTTACGAAATAGTCGGCTTCCACGACCCAAACACCGCCATGAGCAAGGAAGTGGCGAAGGAGTATGACATTCGATATTTCCCAACTGCGATTGAATTAATAGAGGTCTGCGATGCGATTGACATCGTAGCTCCTACCCTTTCACACTTCGACATTGCTCAACAGGCGTTGCGCTTGCATAAGCACATATTCATTGAGAAACCTATTACCAACACATTGGAAGAGGGGAAAAAGCTCATTGAGCTTACCCATGAGGCCAAGGTTTGCGCTCAGGTTGGTCATGTTGAACGTTTTAATCCGGCGTTTCAAGCTGCATATCCTCATTTTGAACAAGTTATGTTTATTGAAACACACCGGCTTGCTGAATACAATCCTCGCGGTACGGATGTTTCTGTCATCCTTGACCTAATGATTCACGATATCGACATTGTTTTGAAAGTGGTAAATGGAAACCTCAGAAAAACAAGCGCCAGCGGTGTTGCTGTGATTAGCGATAACCCGGACATATGTAATGCCCGACTTGAGTTCGATAATGGCTGCGTTGCCAACTTAACAGCCAGTAGAATTTCCTTAAAGAATATGCGTAAGTCACGATTCTTTCAAAAGAACGCATACATAACGGTCGATTTTCTTGAGCGTAAAACAGACATCGTCCAAATACAAGACGCAGACCCAACAGATCCATTTGGGATTGTGATAAATGCTGGAGAAAACCGTCCGCCTCAGCAACTCATCTTTGACAAACCTGCAGTTCAGGAATCCAACGCGATTTTAGAAGAATTGAAATCGTTTGCACATTCTATCAATACCGAGTCAAAGCCTGAAGTCACAGTGGAAGATGGATATGGAGCTCTTCAAGTAGCCCATCAAATTTTGGATCAAATAAACCTTACGAATTCTATTTTCGCGGCTTAAATTCTTGGGATAAAATAAACGCGGCATAATTGCGTTTGGATGTCCTATTTAACCTACTGAACATTGAACTCGATTCATTCAGTTTTCTTGTTTCTATTCCTCAACATCGTCCTTGGGTCTTGCTCCCTATTGGAACCGGACGAACTTGTACCTTCTTATATCCAAATTGATTCATTTGCACTTGTGGACAATCCAAATGCAGACGAGGGATCACTGACAAATCAAATCGTAGATGCTTGGGTGTTCATAGATGATGAAATGATTGGCATATTTGAATTGCCAGCCAAAGTACCTGTCCTCACCTCAGGTAATCATAAGCTCACAGTAGGCCCTGGTATATTGGTGAGTACAAACTCCACAATTCGAGAAAACTACCCCTTCTACAATGCACATGTCGATCAAAACTTCTCATTGATCGCCGGAGAATCTGTCGACCTCATCCCTCAAACCTCTTATAGAGATGAGGGTTCTACATATGAGTATATAGTTGTTGACGATTTCGAAACGGCGTTTACTCAGATTGATAGTTTTTCGGGCAGTGCAGCCGCAATTCTGAAAACTGAGGCCGATGGGTATGTATATGACGGCACCGGATCAGGCCTGGTAACGATATCTAAAAACGACTCTCTTGTAGCGCTGCGCACTCCGGCCTACCAATTTCCGGCAAGTTCAAAACCTGTGTATATGGAGATGGACTATTTCAGTGATTATTCGGTGACAATTGGCGTTTTTGTCAAGAATATTGGAATTCAGAATGAAGTAATCGACTATCTCACCATAAAGCCAACAACGGACGAGGATGGAGAAGAAGCTTGGAAGAAAGCTTATGTGGAACTAACTTCAATCACAAGCGCAGCAGCGAATCCAGAGAGTTTTTATGTATTTTTTAATGTCCGCATTGAATCTCCCGCACTCCGAAAAGACGGACACTTTGCCTTAGACAACATAAAGTTCATGTATCAAAGATGAATGCAGGCTTACAGCGTTTAAAGTATCTCATCAGTGATTCACTAACTGCCTCTTTGGCATATCTGATCGTATTTACATTCCGCAAGTCGGTAATCGAATCCAAGGTGTTTGGAGCGGACGTAATGGTCATCTATGATCAAAAATTCTTTCTCAGCCTACTTTCCATTGTAATTTTTTGGTTGATCCTTTACGCCGCAACTGGTCAATATCGAAATATCTATCGCAGGTCTAGGTTACGCGAGTTCACGCAAACATTTTCAATTACCCTGCTTGGGTCAATTTTCCTGTTTTTCACTATAATCCTCGATGATTATATCGAAGATTACAAGAGCTATTACTTATCATTCGCCATACTCTTTTCGGCTCAATTTCTACTGACTGCAATAGGCAGGTTCATTTTATCAACGATGAATGCAAGGAAGATTCATTCGCGTAAATATGGATTTTCCACTCTTATGATTGGAAGCAACGAAAATGCTCTTCGGCTATTTCAGGAATTGGAATCACAACGGAAGTCTTCTGGTTTCGTTTTTAAAGGCTTCGTCCATATCAACGGGGGAAAAAATCACTCACTAGAAGGCAGTCTGGCGCACCTTGGACACGTTCGAGAAATTGAGGCTGTCATTGAAAAGAATGAGATTGAAGATGTCATTATCGCATTGGAGAGTAATGAACACGATAAAATCGGCCAGATTCTAAACGTTCTAGACGGAATGGATGTGAATATTAAGATCATTCCTAAGATGTATGATATCATGAGTGGCCGAGTTAGAATGACTTCGATTCTAGGAGCCCCACTCATTGAAGTGACGCAGGAAATAATGCCTGCATGGCAACAGTTTACAAAGCGTGCGCTGGATATTGCTATTAGTATTTTCTGCCTTCTACTCTTACTTCCTGTCTACATTTTAATTGGCCTCCTCGTGAAGCTTTCCTCAAAGGGGCCAATCATTTATAGCCATGAGCGCATTGGCATTTTCGCTAAGCCGTTTAGAATTTTCAAATTCCGATCGATGTATCTGGATGCCGAAAAAAATGGCCCGGCACTTTCGAGCGAGAATGATAGCAGGATCACCCCGATCGGAAAATTCCTGAGACGCTCAAGATTGGATGAGATACCACAATTCTACAACGTGCTAATCGGAGACATGAGTTTAGTGGGACCGAGACCAGAGCGGGCTTACTTTATTGAAAAGATTGTAGAGCGTGCGCCACACTATAAGCACTTACAAAAGGTAAGACCAGGAATCACATCCTGGGGTCAGGTAAAATTTGGATACGCAGAAAACATCGATCAGATGATTGACCGACTTCGTTTTGATTTACTCTACATCGAAAACATGTCGTTGCTTGTAGATTTCAAAATATTGATTCACACGGTCTTAATTGTCCTCCAAGGAAGAGGGAAATAAAAAAGGGGTTACAATTAAAATTGCAACCCCTTTTCTTATTCGTGAATGAAAGAGATTACATCTCCTCCATTTCAATCATCTTGAATGGGATGTTTATGATAGCCTGGTAATCCTCACCAGCTTCTAACATGTCTTCATCATCCTCTTCATAGTGCCAATTGATGGTAATGCTTGTTTTACCATTGATCGACTCAAGCTTTTTAAATACGTCAAGGATACATTTGGAAGAACTCGTATTGAAGTACTCCAACTGAACATTTACCTGTGTTGTGCCCAAAGGGCCTTCACCGTAAGAACCGATCCAATCGACTAATGGCTTATAAAATTCTACTGCATTCTCGGGAATAGAGCGTCCTTTGACTTCTAACACGCCGGAATCTGCATTGAAATTCACCGTTGGCGTTTTGGGCGTTCCTTCAATTTTGATTGGATCCATCTTTTACTATTTGGTTTTTGATATTGGTTAGACTTTAATTTTTAAAATAAACAATCCGTAGTCCTCATTGATACTTGCGAAATCGTAATCTAATTTATTTCCAGATTTACGAGCTATATCTATCATTCCCAGACCACCTCCTCCGTGCACACTATACTGTCCGTTATTTAAAACTTCTTTGTAATGTGCTCTCAGACCCTCTTTATCTAGGCTGTTTACTTTATCCAGTTTTGACTTTAGCGGCGGAACATTGTCCAACACTAAATAATTCGCGGCTAATATATTGTATTCTCCATTCTTTCGTGCAAGAATAAAGCGCGCAGTCTTTTTTTGATCGCCGTTATCAAGAATCTCCTGCGCTTGAGCATCGGTGTGGTGATATAAATTTTGAAGTGCTTCCACTAAAATATTATAAACCTTCCGACTCTTTTTAAAATCTTCCTCTTGTTCTTCAAGCATAGACTCAATATCTCTCAAAGTTTCGGTGAGCACTGATTCGGTAATTTCACCCTCAAATGAGCGTAAAACCTCACCACCAGTGGTCATTTCTTCTTCGAAGCTATCTATTGTTGGGCTTTGCAAAAGGCTTAGTTTCGAGCAAATATAGCCGTTATTGCCGTCTATCGCACCACGAATCAGCCAACTATTAACCACGAATTCTTCACAATTCGTCATTCGATTCGTTCTTAAACATATAGATATCGATCAAGACCTTTGCTTTCTTAAATTTGCCGCCTTAATATATCAGAAAAACATATGAAGAAAGTACTATCAATCGTAACGGTAATAATGACCTTGGTTTCAATCCAATCACGAGCGGATGAAGGCATGTGGCTACCAATGTTAATAAAGCGGTTAAACTATCAAGACATGCAGAAGCATGGTCTGCAACTCACGGCAGAGGAAATCTACAGTGTAAACAACTCAAGTTTAAAGGATGCCATCGTGGCTCTAAACGGAGGTTCGTGTACCGCTGAAACAATTAGCGAAAAGGGATTGCTTCTTACCAATCATCACTGTGCTTTCGGTGTAATCCAAGACAATTCATTGCCTGAACATGACTATCTAACCGACGGTTTTTGGGCCATGGCTATGAAACAAGAGCTACACGCAAAAAACATGTCGGCCAGTTATCTTATAGAAATGAGAGATGTGACCGATGACATTCTTTCTGAAATAAGCATTACACTAAGCGGCGAGGAACGGTCAAAGGCTGTGAGAGCTGCAATTCAGGCTGTAACTGAAAAAGTTAAAGGAGAAGTTGAAGAGCATTACGATGTGCGCGTAAAGGGATTCTTTGAAGGAAACGAATACTATCTATTTGTTTATGAAACATTTAGAGATTTAAGATTGGTTGGAGCTCCTCCTTCATCTATTGGGAAATATGGAGGCGATACTGACAATTGGATGTGGCCACGTCACACCGGCGACTTTTCTCTATTGCGTGTATATATGGGTGAAGATGGAAAACCAGCGGATTACTCTGAATCAAACATCCCTTATAAGCCAAAGCACTTTCTACCAATTTCAATAAGTGGAGTTGAAAAAGGCGACTACACCATGATAATGGGCTACCCTGGAAGCACCGATCGATACTTAAGTAGCTATGGTGTAAAGCAACAACTTGATTTCCGTCAGCCAAGTGTTGTGAAGATTCGAGAGCAACGACTCGCTCTCCTTAAAGAAGACATGAATTCTAGTGCCGCTATTCGAATTAAATATGCAAGCAAATACGCTCAGGTTAGTAATTACTGGAAGTATTTCATTGGTCAACAAAGAGGACTGAAACGACTCAAGGTCCAAGATCAAAAGAAGGAATTGGAAGATGAATTTGATGCATGGGTGAACAAAAAGCCCGAGCGAAAGGAGATCTACGGGAACGTAACCAAGGAGTGGGCGTCAGGATTCGAGAACGACTCAAAAACCATCCTCTTTAGAACATATTTTGGCGAGTGTATTTTCGCCAGTGAGGCTACATTAATGGGTTGGAGAACCTCACAACTATATGGTGCTCTGAGCAAAGAATCTCCTAATCAAGAGGAAATAGATGCCGCCGTTGAAGGTGTTCGCTCTCGGGCTTCAAAATTCTTTCAAGATTACAACCGACCTACAGATGAGAAAGTTTCGGCGGCGCTTTTCAAAATGTTCCACGATGATATACCGGCGGATCAGCTTCCAGAATTTTTCAAAACTATGGTGAGCAAAAGCAAAGGAGATTATGCCAAAATGATTTCAAAAATGTATGCAAAGAGCATTTTTGCGGATGAGGCAAAGTTCAATGCATTTCTTGACAACCCATCTAAAAAGGTATTGGATAAGGATCCAGTTTATCAGTTTGCATCAAAGTTCATAAATCACTACCGCGGAGTTATTATTCCTATGACGGGTGAAGCCGGAAGCCAAATTGACAACTCAAACAGGTTGTTTGTAAATGGATTGCGCAAAATGAACTCAGATAAGACGTATTACCCTAATGCCAACTCAACAATGAGAGTGACTTATGGAAATGCTCTAGATTACTACCCAGCCGATGCGATGTATTATAACTATTACACGACCATTGAGGGTATCATGGAAAAGGAAGATCCAACCAACGATGAATTTGTTGTTCCTGCAAAGCTTAAAGAGTTATATCAAAAGAAGGACTACGGACAATATGGTCAGGATGGTACGCTTAGAGTATGTTTCCTTTCAAACACCGACATTACAGGTGGAAACTCGGGAAGTCCCGTAATCAACGGTCAGGGTCAACTAATTGGCTGTGCCTTTGACGGAAACTGGGAGGCAATGAGTGGCGATATCGCATTCGAGCCGAAACTTCAACGTACGATCGCCGTTGATGTTCGCTACATACTTTTCATTATCGATAAGTACGCTGGCGCACAAAACATCATAGATGAGCTTTCCTTGGTTAAGACCAAGAAGAACGCAAAAGATCAACCGCAAAGCACGCCTTCTATTCAACCTATTAAGGCTAGCAAGTAAATGAAAGATGAGTGGTTTAGGACATGGTTCGATACCGACTACTACCACATTCTATATAATCATAGAGATGACAAAGAAGCGCGTGAATTTATTGACGCGCTTCTTTCATTTTTAAAGCCCGTAAATGGTTCAACGTTTTTGGACGTAGCGTGCGGTAGAGGTCGACACTCACTGCAGCTATCAGAAAGAGGTTATCCAACCGTGGGTATTGATTTATCGGCAAACAGTATATCATTTGCCAAGCAGCAAGAGTGTGATCGACTTCGATACAATGTACGTGACATACGCGAACCGTTTGAATGTGGAACGTTTCATTTTGCATTGAATCTCTTTACCAGTTTTGGGTATTTCGATTCAATTGCAGAACACCTTACAGCGTTACGAAATATTCACTCGGCCCTTGAGCCAAATGGCATTTTTGTACTTGATTTTCTAAATAGAAACTTCGTTTCCCAGAATAGCGACGTAAAAAAAATCCCACTAGGTAATCTACACTTTACAACTTCCAAGGAAATTGTAGGTGCACATATTACTAAGAAAATAACGGTTCAGGATGGTGACATCAAGGAGACATATAGAGAGCAAGTATTGGCCTTTTCACACGACGAGCTCATAGATTTAATTTCGCAAGCTGGCTTTAACATATTGTCGGTGCACGGCAATTATCAAATGGAAACGTTTGAGCAATCTCACCCTCGTGTTATTATAATTGCACAAAAGAAATAGATGACATTTTATTTCATTGGATTATTGGTTTCACTCGCATGTGGTCTGTGGTTTATTATCAAACCCCCAGAAAACAAAAAGTGGATATTTCTATTTCTGGCATCAGGTGGCGCGTTCTTAATGACGATCATCTTTACGCACATTTTACCTGAGTTATTTGAAGTAATTCCCGAACAAGCAGGCTACGCACTCTTAGCTGGATTTTTGATTCAAATACTCCTGGAGAATTATTCGAAAGGCATAGAACATGGCCACGCACATTCAAAACAATCTACGCAGGCACTATATATTTCATTCTTTGCTCTGTGCCTTCACGCCTTAATCGAAGGCATGCCTATGGCATCCATTCTGTTTAAATCTACAACGGCGTTCCATCATCAATTGACGATTGGAATAATGCTGCATAAAATTCCGGTAGCAATTACCCTAGCAATGCTCTTGTCAAAGTCAGGCATCGCAAAAAACAAATCGATTCTATTGCTCTTCATTTTCATTCTATGCACGTTAGCCGGAAGTTTACTACAGTATACCATTGGCGAGAGCACGGGGCATGCGGCGTCATCGTGGATGTTTATAAACCTTGGTCTAACCGTTGGTATTCTTCTTCATGTTTCGACGACCATACTCTTTGAAAGTTCGGACCATCACAAACTCAGTCCAACCCGTGTTTTCGTAATCGCAATTGGTATTGGCTTGGCGTTGATCAGCTAGCGCTAGTCTTCGCTTCTTCCCAAATTTCATCCATTTCTCCAAGTGTCATATCACTTAAAGACTTGCCCATTTTCAAGGCCCTAGCCTCAAGAAATTGAAATCTGCTGATAAACTTTTTATTCGTTCGCTCCAGCGCATCCTCAGGGTTTACGTCTACAAATCGTGCATAGTTAATGAGCGAAAACAGTACATCTCCAAATTCATCTTCAACCTTGCTCAAGTCTGATCCAGAATCAAGTTCTGCTTTTAATTCTCCCAGCTCTTCTTGCACTTTCCCCCATACCTGCTCTTTGTTGTCCCAATCAAACCCTACTCCCCTAGCCTTCTCTTGAATACGATTCGCTTTTATCATGGCGGGCAGACTTTTGGGCACGCCCTCCAGCACAGACTTGCGCCCTTCCGTCAGCTTAATCTTCTCCCAATTGCGCTTCACCTCTTCTTCGTCCTGGACTTCTACATCACCATAAATATGAGGATGCCGACGAATCAATTTTTCATTAACCGAAGCCAGAATGTCTGCAATATTAAAGGCCCTTTTTTCATGTCCTATTTGAGCATAAAAGACAATATGCATGATCAGGTCACCCAACTCTTTCTTTACCTCCTCTAGGTCATTGTCAATGATGGCATCGCTTAACTCGTAAGTTTCCTCAATGGTTAAATACCGTAGCGATTCAATGGTTTGTTTACGATCCCAGGGACATTTTTCCCTGAGTTCACTGATAATCTCAATTAATCGTTCAAATTCTAAAAGTTCGGGTCTCATTTTGTCGTCTTAAATTCTTTGGTGATAATCAAAGTCAGTCAATGTGCGATTTGTTTACAATCTTCGTCTTTTATTTCGAATGTCAACTCGAATTCCAAGCTTGAAAAAATCATTTTACCTCCTCTCTGGCTTCTTTCTGATGTGTACTCAACTGAGTGCTCAATATAGTCTTGAAGCAAAGGCGCATTTTGGTTTTGTAATACCGCATAGAAATGGAGTGGACAACCTAATTCAAGATCACGTTCAAGGGCTTGAAATCAACCTAGAAAAGCAAACCTCAGGATTAAAGCATTGGCATCATCAATGGAACCTTCCTAAGGTTGGCTTGAGCTTTTATGGCGCCGACCTTGGGAACCCTAAACAGCTAGGATACAGCTTTTCACTATTCCCATATATTAAGTTCAGTACTAGTGAGGATAGAAGACTGATGTTTCAACTAAAAATGGGATCCGGGATCGGATATGTGACAAAGGCGTTTGACCCAGATGAGAATCATAAAAATGTAATGATTGGATCAAGAGGGAATATTAGTGCGGGGATCACGGGGGAAACGCGATATCAATTTTCGAAGAATCTCAGTGCCTCCGCGGGCCTTTCTTTGATGCATTATTCAAACGCTTCTTACAAAGTTCCCAATCTGGGGATTAACCTTCCTTCAATTAGCCTGGGACTTGACTATGCATTTAATCGAATCGAGACTCAAGACCCCATCGACAGTTTACTTAAGAAAGGACGGTTCGAAGGTGTCATCTATGGCACATTTGGATTGAAGGAAAACTATCCTATAGGACGTAAGAAGTATCCCATTTTTGGGGTTTCCACACAGGTCTCCAAGTATTTTGGCTACAGAAGCAAGGTCAGCGGAACATTCGATATTTTCTATAACACGTCTATCATTCCTCAGGATGAACCTCAACCAAGTAGCTTGGGAGAAATGGTCTCGGCCACAGCACAAGGGTTTATGCTCTCTTATGGAATGAATATCGATAAATTGAGTTTATCATTCGGACAGGGAATCTATATCCGAAGTAAATATTCGATTGACAGTAGTTTCTATCACCGCATTGCAGCCTCGTATGTTCTAAACAATCGAATTGCCTTAAGATGGGTTGTCAAAACCCATTTCTTTAAAGCAGATAATTTTGAAATTGGAATAGGCTATCGTTTTCTATGAAGCAATCTGGATTCATATACTGTTTAGTCTTGTCCATCACCCTTTTCGGATGCAACGACAAGTGCCTTAACTCATTAGGGGATCAAACTTCTGAGTTTCGCAACTTGGACGGTTTTGATAAGATCAATATTGGAAAAAAGATCAACTTGTTTATCTCAATCGACTCTGTTTATTCCGTTCGAATTGATGCCGGGGAAAACATTATTCAAAATATCGTCACCGATGTCGACGATGAAGGCTGGCTAACAATAACGGATCAAAATACGTGTGATTGGATTCGAACATATGACCATGAAATTAACATGTATGTGGCCCTCCCAGAGTTGGTTCATTTATTTGCATCCAACACTGGAAACATTATTGGACTTGACACCATCCGCACCAAGGTATTTCGGTTTGATCAGCAAATTGCGAGCGGGGTAAACGAATTGACAATTGTGTCAGACACCGCTTTCATCAAGCTTCATACAGGCACAGGAGACATGACGTGCTTTGGTGAAACCAAGAAATTGTACATCTATTCTTCCAGCTATGGATATGTGGATTGTAAAGAATTCTTTACTCCTGAGGCGTGGGTTACTGCTCGAAACAGCGGTGATGTGCAGGTTTACTCAAGCGATTCATTAGAGGCATTTATTCATTCTGAAGGTAACATCCATCTATACGGTGGTGCGGATAAAATATACCTGAACAGAACGGGTATTGGCGAGCTATTTAAAGAGGATTAAGTCAATTGAGCTATTAGACTGCAACTTGTTGAATGAGAACATAGGCTAGCGCTCCAGCGAATGCTTCTCGAAAATCACAAGCAACGGTTGCCCATTTTCCCCGATAACTCGATTCACCTCTTTCAAATTTTGATGTCCTTTTAAATATGCCAAGCTCAGGCCACCTTCTTTTACTGAAAACCACCAGTCCCACACCAACGCGCCATGAGCGTCGCTTCCATTTATAAAAGAGTCCATGGTTCGCGGACTCAATCTCGAGTCAAAAGGATCTCTATTAAACGCAACGCTCAGATATGGCGCATGGTAATACAACCGACTCGAATCGGTTGTCAGCACCATTTCTTTAGCCAGTGCATCCATTGCAACTTGAGTTTCAGACAAATAAAAGTCCTTCAATTTTATCCCTGCTGGATTTGATGTGAACGGAAATATTAATGCATAACCAACCGCAACTGCGAACCAAATTTTTTTTGCTAATGGGACCGGAATGGCGTTATACACAAGGATAAATCCTTTATAGCTTAAAATGGCAAGTAAGGGACCGATCGCAATGAGAACCCGATTCAGCCCCATTGAATGAAATAATCCCAACCACCAAAAAAGCGAATGTGCCGAGACGTACGCCATAACCAATCCAAGAACTAGCGCATTTGATTCTATGTTTGATTTAAGCCTTGTTTGAATCAACTGCCTACATGCAGAGACAATTCCGAGCCAAAACATTAGATATAACGGCACCCCCAATACGTACAAAAGCTTAAAAATAAAATCTTGGAGTCTTCCATGTCCATATCCCCCTTGGTCGGTATAAGGGATCTCGGTGAAAGTCCATAGGATGGTGTCATATTGTACGAGGCCTGCCAGTCCATAAACCAGATGGCCCGCCAAAAGCAATGGTAGCATGCGCCATTTCTTAATGAAAACAAGGTATGCTCCAAACACCAAAATCACGATGAGGCCTTCGCTTCTGATAAAAGGAAGAAGTGAGATCAGAAGTGTGGCCAAAATCAATTTCTTTTTCAAGGCAAAAAACACCGCAAGAATCAAGAAGAAGGCGAACATTGGCTCCGTAAGTCCAGAAAACATGAGCACAAGATTCAATGGAAAGAGCAGATAGAAAAGTGGAAGAATCAGGGGATACTTGAATCGCTCATATTTAGCCAGCATAAAAAGAATGAACATTGCCCCCATCGACAGAGACACATTCATTATTTTGACTCCAATAAACCCAAGCTGAGCGAAGGGGCTAGTCAATAAAACAAACAACGGCTTGGCCCAGTGATTAAAGAATAATTCGGGGTGATCAAACGCATGCTTCGCGTATAAGTAATGCGAGACGGAGTCGCCATCGCCACCAGTTCCCGGAAGTACAAAAGCCGAGATTAACAGTGCTATATAAATCGTTAAAAAGAAGACAACGTTTAACCGACTCATTGGGCAAAGTTAGCATTGACAGTCCTACTCGAATAAGTATCTTCGCACTATGAAAGTGATCTTACTTGCGGTCGTATTATTAGGCCTAGGCATTGCAGGAATTGCGGTAAAAATTTGGGGTAAAAAGGGTGGAGAATTCGAGGGGACATGTGCGAGCAACAATCCTATGCTCAGTGATAACTCCGGGACGTGCGGTGTGTGTGGTGCGAAGCCAAGTGAGCAGTGTCAGAAGTAACTTCTACACCCCAACAAGCTTTCACTCGGGATTTTCAATCAACCGCTTAATCTGCGGACTTATGAATGTTTTGTTCACCCCGGCAGAATCATATATCAGGTACACATAATTGCTTAAATACGTTTTCTCCTTTAGCAGACTTAAGGTCGAGTCCTTCCCAATAACCATAAATGCTGTAGCCATGGCATCGGCCTCTGCCGCTGACGAACCAAGAACTGTTGCACTTAGTAAGTTATGCTGCACCGGTATACCAGTGCTAGGATCAATCGTGTGTGCATATCGCACCCCATCTCGTTCATAAAACTTCCGATAGTTGCCACTCGTGACCAAAGCTCGATTTCGGAGTTTAATAATTGCCTGAAGCGCTCGATTTTCCATGTCTGACTCAGGTTTGTCAATTCCGAATCGCCACAATTCCCCATCGGGCTTGGGTTTTCCAACAACAATTTCGCCGCCAATCTCGATAAAGAAAACTTCAATTTCTCTCACTCTAAAGACTTCAGCCACCTTATCTACGCTCCAACCTTGGCCAATTGCGTTGAAATCAAGTTCAAACTCAGATGCAGGTTTCCATAAAAAAATTGAGTCCGGTAACTTCTTCAAACCACCAAGCTCCGAGATCTCTAATTTCTCGCCCTTGAAATAAAATTTCAATGTATCAAACCCAACAAACCTTTTGAGTCGCTCAATTTCAGCGTCATCAACGGCACTCGGATTTTCAAACTTCTCAGGCCCAAAGCCCCATAAACTTACGAGTGGTTTAACCGTTGGGTCAAAGGCACCGTCTGACGCTTGAAACGCGTTCCAAGACTCAATAAGAACCTCCATGAATAATCGATCTACATTGCCACCGCTATCTGACTCATTCCAACGATCAATCACTGAATTGGGTAGATACGTGGATATGCTCAAATCAATGGCATCAAGCACGCTATCAACCTCCGGCTTCAGGTTTCGTTCCCGAATATCGTAGTAAGCAATATTCCATGTTGTGCCTTGCGCTTCACCTTGGATGGTGGTCTTAAATTCTTCCGCCGTGGTCTTTTTCAGGTCGGGATTGCAGGACGTTCCAATAATGGCAATCGTGAGGACCAAGGATAGATTGAACCAAAAATCCCCTTGACACAGGCCAAAGGGATTTGAAAAAATTTTATGTGGATTATCCTCCAAAATCATCGAATGCGACATTTTCAGGTGGGACACCCCAATCATCAGCCATTTTAAGCACTGCCTGATTCATCATCGGTGGTCCACAGAAATATACCTCGAGATCTTCTGGGGCATCATGCTTAGCGAGATATTGATCGATGACAGCATTGTGAACGAATCCAACAAAACCATCTCCTTCTGCCTCACAATCAGTCTTCACTTTCCAGTTGTCCTCTTCCATCGGTTCAGATAAAACCATGTAGAATTTGAAATTTGGAAAATCCTTTTCCAACGCTTTAAAGTGATCGATGTAGAATAACTCACGCTTTGATCTACCACCGTACCAATACGTTACTTTTCTTCCAGTTTTAATGGTTCTGAAAAGCTCATATAGGTGACTTCGCATTGGAGCCATTCCGGCACCACCGCCAATGTATAACATTTCGGCATCTGTATCCTTAATGAAGAATTCTCCATAAGGTCCAGAAATAATCACTTTATCTCCTTCTTTCTGCGCGAAAATGTAGGACGAAGCAATTCCTGGATTCACATCCATCCATTTGTTATTCGCTCGATCCCATGGTGGAGTAGCGATACGAACATTGAGCATAATCTCTCTTCCCTCTGCAGGATAAGAGGCCATTGAATAAGCGCGCTCAACCATTTCGTCATTCTTCATTACAAGTGGCCATAGGTTAAATGTATCCCACTCCTTCTTGAACTTATCTGGTTCACCCGGGTGCTCCTTTGGGTGTGCCGTGATATCCATGTCTGAAAATTTTATCTCGCACGGTGGAATTTCAATTTGGATATATCCACCAGCTCGATATCCCATGTCTTCCGGAATTTCGACCACAAACTCTTTAATGAAAGATGCCACGTTGTAATTACGCACTACTACCGCATCCCATTTCTTGATACCAAAGATTTCTTCTGGAATTTCAATTTCCATGTCTTCTTTGATCTTGACTTGACATCCAAGTCGATAATGATCTGCAATCTCTTTTCTTGAAAAGTGAGGTTCTTCGGTTGGAAGAATTGACCCGCCACCGCTTGTCACTTGACATACACATTGCACACATGTTCCACCACCACCACAGGCCGACGGTAAGAAAATGCCATTGTTGCTCAGCGTGCTCAACACCGTTCCTCCGGCGTCAACTTCAATTGTTTTTTCCCCGTTTAAAACCACCTTCACCTTCCCACTTGGAGAAAGTTTGGCCTTGGCAAAGAGAATGATCGATACCAAAAGAAGGATGAAGAAGAGAAATACTACGATACTCGTGATTATTGTAGGTGCCATATCTAATTCTTAAAGTTCAATTCCCATAAAGGCCATGAATGCAACACCCATAAGCCCTGTGATTATAAATGTTATTCCCAATCCACGTAATGGAGCGGGAACATTTGAATATCTTATCTTCTCTCTAATGGCTGCAATAGCAACAATTGCTAAAAACCATCCAACTCCAGAGCCAAGTCCAAAAGATGTGGCTTCGGCAATGGTAGAATATTGTCTGTCTTGCATAAAGAGAGCTCCACCAAGAATGGAACAATTCACTGCGATAAGCGGCAAGAAGATACCAAGTGCGCCGTATAGTGCTGGGGCAAATTTTTCAACTGCCATTTCTACCAACTGAACCATGGAAGCGATAATTGCAATGAACATGATAAAGGAAAGAAAGCTGAGGTCTATTGCTGCAAAATCATCTCCTAACCAGGCAAGAGCGCCTTCTTTTAGCACGTAATTCTCAAGCAAATAGTTTACAGGAACCGTTATTCCGAGTACAAAAATCACGGCAAAGCCCAGTCCTACACCAGTTTTCACTGTTTTGGAAACTGCTAAGTATGAGCACATTCCCAAGAAATAGGCGAAAATCATATTCTCTATGAAGATCCCCTTGACAAATATGTTTACTAATTCAAGCATGTTTTCTTAGTGTTCTTCGATTAAAGCAGTGTTTTTAGCTCGCTGAATCCAAATGATAATACCAACTACGATAAGCGCCATCGGAGGCAAAATCATCATGTTGTTGTGAGCGTAGAACCCACCATTTGTGATTAACCATGCATCTGGAATGAAGTTCCAGCCCATTATTGAACCCGAACCAAATGCCTCTCGCACAACGGCTACAGCGATTAATATCCAGGCATAACCCATTGCATTGCCAATGGCATCAAGAATTGAAGGCCATGGCTTATTTGCTAGTGCAAAGGCTTCCAAGCGGCCCATTATAATGCAGTTTGTGATAATAAGGCCAACAAAGACACTAAGCGCCTTGCTCACATCATATACATATGCCTTTAGGACCTGATCCACTAAAATCACAAGGGATGCTACTACTACCAACTGGACAATAATTCTAATTCGACTCGGAATAATGTTCCGAATGAGTGAAATGATCAAGTTACCTCCAATCATAACTGCCAATACAGATATTGACATTACGACTGCCTGTTTCACCTGAACTGTAATGGCCAATGCCGAACAAATACCAAGAACCTGAACGGTGATTGGATTTGAATCATTGAGCGGATCTGTGAGGAGCAGTTTATTCTTTTTTGAGAATAGCGGTTCGCTTGGCTCCTTGGCCGCGACTGCTGTCTCTGGTGCTGCTTTAACTTCTGTACTCATAGTTTAATCGATTGACGCCAAATCGGCGTTATTCTTAAAATAAGGAACGTAAACTTTCAATGTGTTTTCAAGCATTTTCGATACACCAACGCTTGTGATGGTTCCGCCAGTAATGGCATCAACTCCATGCAAATCATCTGCATCAGCACCGCCTTTCAACACTTTTATGGAGACAAACTCCCCATTTTCATCAAATATCTTGTCGCCAATAAATGGATCTTGAAACCAGCCTTGATTTATTTCCGCACCTAAACCTGGCGTTTCAGTTTTGTGATCAAACGTAGCTCCAACAATTGTATTCAAGTCTTTATCAAAGGCAAGGAATCCCCATATCGGCCCCCATAATCCACTTCCAACCAATGGAACAACATAGTTTATTTCACCATCAATCTCACAAACATATAATGGATAAGTCTTGTCCTCATCTGCTTTTGATTGATCTCGATATTGCTTTTTGATATCAATATTAAACGCGTCAGAATCAAATGCTTCCTTGCCATCTGCTAAAGACTTTATAGGACCTTCGATGGTGCTTATCACCTCGCCTTTATGATTTAAGACTAGTCTCGTCTTAACGTAATTTCCAAATTCTGCAGTTGCCTCTGAACGCTCAACCATAACCTGAATGGATGCGAGAATGTTCTGCATTTTCTCTTGCTTCTGATTCTCCTGCTGTGGTTCTTTTAACCCAAGGGCCGCTAGAGACAGAACAGTTGCTACGATCACCACCATAACTATGGAAAAGATGAAAGTGAAGCTTTGTGATTCCTTATTAATTGCCATAATCGGTGCGTTTAAGCGGCTAATGCAGCGCGTTTAGTTCTTCTTTTGATATTCGCTTCAATTACGTAATGATCTATAAGTGGGGCCATTACGTTCATAAACAGAATGCCCATCATTACTCCTTCGGGATAGGCAGGATTAAATACACGAATCATTATTCCTAGGAATCCAGCTAAGAACCCGTATATCCATTTACCCATGTTTGTCTGGGCTGCACTTACAGGGTCTGTGGCCATGAAAACCATACCAAACATAAATCCACCCATACATATTTGAAGGATTGGATCGACTCGCATAAACTCGTTAACATCCCATAGGTTGAAGAGCAAGCTCATCGCAAGTCCACCTAGTAAAAATGACAGCATAATACGCCAGCTGCCAATGCCCGTGATTAGAAGAATGGCTGCGCCTATTAGAATAGCAAACGTTGATGTTTCCCCAATTGATCCAGGAATCCATCCCATAAAAGCGGCGTAAATAGTGTCGTTTACGCTGGAGTATGCTGTGCCAGCCTGATCAATATAGCTAGAGCTGGAATTGATCGATTGAGCCAGTAATGTTTCGCCTGTATATCCGTCAACTGGCGTACCTTCTGTTGTGTTTACCCAGACAGAGTTTCCGCTCATTTTTGTTGGATAAGCAAAGAATAAGAAGGCCCGAGCCGTTAACGCCGGATTTAAGATATTCATTCCAGTTCCTCCAAACACTTCCTTTCCAATAACCACGGCAAAGATTGTTGCGACGGCAACCATCCACAATGGAACCTCTACTGGCATAATCAAGGGAATTAGCATTCCCGAAACCAAGAAACCTTCTTCTACCGAATGGCGTTTATAAACAGCCATCCCAAATTCAACTCCAAGTCCTACGGCATAACTTACCACCACGATTGGAAGAACTTTAATGGCTCCGAAAATGAATTTTTCCATCATTCCATCGCCTAAATCTGCAAACTGCCCTAGGGCTAGAAAGTGCTGATGTCCTGTATTCCACATACCAAATAGAAGTGCAGGAATAGTAGCTATCACGACCAAGAACATGGTACGTTTTAAATCGATTGCATCTTTAATATGCGTGCCGTTGTGCGTTACATGGTCTGGAACAAAAGCGAATGTTTCCATCGCTTCAAATGCCGTATAGTAACGCTCGAATTTTCCGCCCTCTTCAAAAGAAGGTCGCAAACTGTCAAATAGATTCTTAATAATTTTCATGCTGCTTCCTTTTATCCAAGTTCTTCCATTGCGATATCAAGTCCCTTTCGAATCCAGGATTGAACCTCTGTCTTACTAGTACAAGCATATTCACACAATGCTAAATCTTCCGGAGCGACTTCATAAATTCCAAGTCCTTCCATTTTCTCGATGTCATTGGTCATGATTGCTTTCAGCAAATGGACTGGATAGACATCCATAGGGAGAACATCCTCATACTGACCTGACATCACAAATGCTCTTCCCTCTCCATTTAGATTGGTATTCAATCGATATTTCTTGCCCGGCATAAGCCAGCTGAAATATGAATGAGAAAGTGAGAACTTATGAAAGTTAGGTTGGATCCAACCGACAAACTGAGACTCCTTGCCCTCTGGAATCACGGTAACCATATTTGAATAGTAACCTAAATAACCATCTTGAAGCAATTGCTCGCCTGTTAGAACATTTCCGCCAATAATTCGATTATCACCGTCAGTTGTTTTACCACTTACGATTGAGGAGATACTGGCTCCGGTCCATGTGTTTACGTATACTGGATCATTTACTTCCGACCCTACAAGGGCAATTTTTCGAGAAAAATCTGCTTTACCAGTGGAAATGTATCTTCCGATCATTGCCACCGCCTGAGCATCGACAGTCCAAACGACGTCGCCTTTGTTAATTGTGTCAATATGATGGATTTGAATACCAACATTTCCTGCTGGGTGCGGTCCAGAAATTGAATTTACTTGAGCGTTTTTTGTTTTCGAAATGAAGGAACTATCACCAGAAGAAACATTAACATGAACTTTTCCAGCGGTCATTTTAGCAAGTGCGTCAATTCCTTTTTGAAAATCAGCCTCACGTCCTTCTAATAGATAAGCAATGTTTGCTCCGAGTGGCGCGGAATCAAACCCAGATACAAAAATCGATTTAGGAGCCTCTGTAGGATCGGCAACTACATCGTATGGCCGACGCTTAATAAATGGCCAGAGACCACCGGCTAATAGTATGTCACAGACCTGTGCCCGCTCCATTCCAGAAGTATCAAAGGGAGTGCCTTCGGATGGTTTTTGCTCCTTATCAGCCAATATACGCACCTCGAGGATGCGTCTCTTCGCACCACGAACGATTTCAGCAATCTCTCCGCTTACCGGTGAAACATACTTAATGCGCTCGTTGGATTTGTCTTGGAATATTGGAGTACCAGCTTTGACCTCTGCCCCTTCTTTGAGAAGCATTTTTGGCACCGTACCGTGGAAGTCAGTAGGCTTAATCGAAAAGGAACTTGGCATTTGTGAATCAACAGTTTTTTCAACTGCCTCCCCGACCAATTTAATGTTAGCTCCTTTGCGAATCTTAACGTTTTTCGACATGCTTAGATGATAAAATTTCGCTTGAAAACGGGCGCAAACCTACATGATATTTTCTTCAGAAAAAATAACATTTTAGCAAAATCGTTTACGATTCTATTAAGCGCGTCCTTGCTTTGCATCCATCGATAGAAAACAGCGATTCATCGCAGCAAATTGAAGATGCGTTAAAACGCAGATATTGACCAACAATTACGATCAATTCAGGTAAACTTGCCATAGATTATGACGAACCGACTCATTTTATGCTCTCTGGTAATTCTAACGTTCAATTGCGAGATGCTTTTGGCCCAGTTCAACGTCAGCACCGCAGCAGAGACGGCTTACTATCAAGAGGACTATTTAAGGTTCACCAATCACAACTACCTTCCAAATGTCAAAACGGTCATGCTCTATCCACAGGGTTGGCCTTTGAGTGCTCCGATTTATGACATGAACAACGGTACTCCGCTCGAACTGCATTTCGACGTTCTAGATTCGACCATGGGAAACTACATGTTCACACTCATTCATTGCGATCATGATTGGACAGAATCTGACCTTGATCCGCAGGAGTATTTAACTGGACCCGCTGAAAACTACTTGAATGAGTATGAATATTCTAGAAATACGTTTCAACGATATATTCATTATTCCATCCAGATTCCAAACTTCGATATTGAAATCACGAAGTCTGGAAATTACATTCTGATGGTATATCAGGAAGGAGACAAAGAGGATGTTGTTTTAACTCGTCGGTTCTCCGTTGTTGAGTCTGGAAGCGGCGTTACTGTAAGCTCTAACGTGCACCAGGCCACTAGAGTAAAGGAGCGATACAGCCATCAGGAAGTGGATTTTGAAATTATTCCAGGTCGATATTCGATAACCAACCCATATACAGACCTAAAAGTTGTAATCCTTCAAAACCACACGTGGGAATCGGCAAAAACGGACTTACAGCCAAGGTTTGTCAAGGATAACTCCCTTGACTACAACTATGATGGTGAGAACACCTTTTATGGAATCAACGAATTCAGGCTCATCGACATCGCCGATACGCGCTTTACGGGTCAAGGGGTCGATCGTGTTTCTTATACCAACCAAGAGAATCATGCCTATTTGGAGCAGAACAAGAGCCGCTCCGCAATCACTTACCTACAGAATCCTGACATGAATGGATGGTTTTTCATTAAAAATGATCGACCCGGAACGAACGCAACAGTAGACTCCGACTATATTAAAACTCATTTTGCCTTGCACACGAAATATCCTCTAACCAATGGAGATGTCTACATTTTTGGGGCGTTGACAGATTGGCAACTCAAGCCAGAAGCAAAAATGACCTATGATCAAACGGCCCTAGAATACACGGCTGAGTTGTATCTAAAACAAGGACTATACAACTATGTCTATGTTTCTGTAAAGGATGGTGTGATGGAACCAGATTTAACCAGTTTCGAAGGTTCCCACTACGAGACTGAAAACGATTACACTATTCTCATTTATCATCGCCCATTAGGCCTGGATTATGATAGACTTATCGCAGTGGAAGAAATAAAGTATAGCAACAACTAGCTACTTCACTTTCATTAATTGCATATCAAACACGAGGTTCGCATTTGGCGGAATTACCCCATCTCGCCCCTGCTCTTTGTAAGCCAGGTATGACGGAATAATGAACTTTGCTTTTGTCCCTTCATGCATTAGGGCTAAAGCTTCATCCCATCCTTCTATTACTTGACCTGTGCCGACTTTTACTTCAATGGGTTGTCCTCGGTCAAACGAACTATCAAACTTTTTCCCACCGTCTAAAAAGAATCCACTGTAGTGCACCAAAACACTTGAGCCAACCTCCACTTTTTTATCGTTTCCTGGATCAATGATGTAATAAGTAAGCCCTGAATTGGTTGTTTGCTTTTGCAAACCAGTAGTGTCGAAGACCGTTTTCTCTACCTTTTTTGGTGGTGTTTGACGACTGACAAGTTCTACTTCAAAAACCAAATCACTATTCGCAGGAATTGGCCCCATAGCTCTGGAACCATACGCCAAGTTTGCCGGGATGGTCAATGTCGCCTTGGTTCCAACATTAATTAACTCAATACCGATGTCCCAACCTTTTATAACCCTGCCCTTACCAAGAATAAACCCGTAAGGTTTTCCTGTACCTCTGCTGCTGTCAAAGACCTCACCATTCGACTTTAAGCTGCCAGTGTAATGCACCTGCACCTTATCACCGACATTCGGTTTTTCACCCTTCCCCATTTCTGAAATGTCAATAATCAATCCTTCGGCAGTTTCAATATGCATAGGGTTCTCAACAACCTCTGCCTCAAGTCCTTCATCCTTATTAGCACCTCCGCCGTTGTCACAAGCATTCAATAAAAGTGTTAGGGATACAAGTAAAAAACTGAGCGTTTTCATATCTATTAATTTTTGACGAATCTAGAAACAATTCAGTCTGCCAGACCCAATAATTTCACGTGATAAACGATAGTTGACCCAGGAGGCACAATACCTGAACTCGAACCTTTCGATCCAAATGCTAAATGAGGTGGGATAATAAATAACGCTTCTGATCCAATAGTTAACCTTTCCATACCAATGCTAAATCCATCAATCACCTGATCGGGCTTGCCTACCTCATATTCAAATGGATCCATTTCAAAATTGTCATCTATGGTATTTCCATTGGCCAATGCTGCCCTATAATGCACTGAAACGCGATCTCCTTGCTTTACGAACTCGCCGCCCGCATCATCTAAGAACTTTATATACATGTCCTTGTATTGATTATTCTCATTGAGGTTTAAGGAGTCAACCATGGCCTTCATCTCTCCTAGTTCTTTCAATTCCAAATCCTTCTTTAATCTTTCTTCTGCTAATACGGTTCGAAGTTGCGCATCGCTTAATGCTTCCTCGACCATCAGTTCTATTTGGTATTCCTGCTCCTTGTTGAAGACCGTATCTACTCCAATCAAGGCCCCAACCATCAGTTCGTTTGCCAAACCAATAATCGAAATACTATCACCCTGATTTGCAGTTTGCAATATTTCGCCTAAGTATTCTGGTAATCGGCTACCACTCTTATCAATACGTTTAAACTGCTTAAATGCCATCGTGTCGCCGCTTGAAATAAACGTAAGGTTCATGGTTAGGTGATGCGCTTGATTCACGGGCCTAGACTCGTCTCCAAGTGCGATGAGTTTGTAATGAACGCTTTTTGAGTGCCGCGTGTAGCTAAAATGCTCTGAATCGTTACACCCAACCAAAAACAAGCTTATAATCAGAAAAACAAGCGCTAACCTCATGGATGACCTGCCAATAACTGAATGTCATATACCACCGACGACCTAGGTGGTATTTTGCTGTTATCCCCAGTTAAGCCGTGGGCCAAATGAGACGGTAAAATAAACTTGGCTCGGTCGCCAACGTGCAGAAGCAACAAGCCTTCATGAAGCCCTGTTTCAATATTGTCACGTCCAACAGTTACAATCTTAGGCCCTGACTCTTCCGAGCTGTATAAGTCACTCCCATCGAGCAGGCTGACATGATAGTCGATCTCTACTTTCCATTCTTTACCAACTTGTTCGCCTGAACCATTCTCATAAATCATATATCGAAGTCCTGTTCCAGTGGCCTTCATATCCCATTCATGCCGTTCTATATAACCATCAATCTGAACAGCCTCATCCAAGGCGAACTTCCGATTGATATCTTCCATTCCTCGATTTATTTCTTTTTGAGTTGGAACCTCTTCATTGGTATGCACTTCACTTCCACATGAGTGTGTCACTGCTATTAATATCAAACCCAAAAGAACCTTCATGCTATAGTTCATTGTTTTCATGCAACACTTTTTTCAGATGATCTATGGCCTCACTTAATTTCAAATCCAATTTACCCCCCGCGGCGTTCTTATGGCCTCCCCCGTTGAAAAAGGAACGCGCGAATTGGTTTACATCAACGTCACCTTTCGAGCGAAATGAAAACTTGACCGCGTTCAATTCTTCGGACATGAACACAGCCATCCGAACTCCCTCGATTGACAACCCATAATTAACCAACCCTTCGGTATCTCCCTTGATATACTTAAATCGATTCTTTTCTTCCAATGAAAGTGGAATAATGGCGGTTTGGGTCTGAGCATCCACCTCCAATTTTTGGCTTAGCGCATATCCAATAAGTCGAAGCCGACTAAGATTATTGGTATCATAAATTTTTTGGTGAATAGACTCTGGTTTGAGGCCTATTCTCATAAGTTCCATAACAATTTCATGGGTATGCGCTGAGGTAGACGGAAAACGAAAAGAACCAGTGTCAGTTACAATACCAGCATATAATGATTCCGATGTAGGAACGTCAATTTCATCCTGCATATTCATTTCTGCAGCAAAATCAAAGACCAATTGTGCCGTTGAAGAGGCCGTAGTATCACTCAATATAAAGTCAAAACCACTGTCGGGCGACAGGTGATGATCTATCAGAACCTTCGTTGCATTTGATTTGGAAATCAGTTGCCCGACATCCCCTACTCGTCCCAGTGTATTATAATCCAGCGAAAAAATAACCTCTGCACTTCCAATCAACTCTTCAGCCTCTGCTCTATTTGTATCAAACTGACAAATGCTACGATTAGGATCCATCCAAGAAAGAAATTTTGGGAAGGCGTCGGGCACAATGACTGAAACGTCGTGGTTCCTCTTCGATAGTATCTGATAAAGTGCCGTAGACGAACCAATCGCATCGCCATCTGGTGATCTATGCGTTGTGATAACGACGCGCCTTGTAGTCGACAATAATTGTTCTAGTTCAGAATAATTCAAAATGTAAAATTTGGCTGTAAATCTAGGTTTCTACTCCAAGATCAGTAGTAGATTAATTCAATTTGTTTGCGTTTTTTGCATCGTGAAACTAATCGCCAACTCCTTTCTGACACCAATTGAAAACCTCGCGTTCGAAGAATCCTATTTTGAAAGTTTTAATGAGGAAACATTACGTCTATGGCAGAGTACAGACTCTGTGGTTGTAGGAAAGCATCAAAATGCATTGGCTGAATCAAATTTCACGTTCTGCAGAGAAAACAATATTCCTGTAATTAGAAGAATCAGCGGCGGCGGCACGGTATTCCATGATATTGGAAACATCAACTTTAGTTTTTATCGATTTGTAAACGCATCGAGCCAAATCAATTACCAGAATAATCTGGACATCATTGTGGACCTTTTGAAAACGCTGGGTTATAAGGTTATGATTAATGAACGGCATGACTTAACGCTCGATGGATACAAAATTTCCGGGAACGCCCAGCATGTTCGAAAGGGAAGAGCGCTGCATCACGGAACGATTCTGTACGATTCTAATACGGATAGATTAAATCAAGCGATAAAACGCAAAACGGGACAGTTTGAGGATAAAGCGGTCAGGTCTGTCCGAAGTCAAGTCATCAATTTACGAAACGCGAAAGACCATGGTCCAGCTCCTAGCTTTTTTCAGCTGTTGGTGAATACAGCAAAGAGCAAGTTCGATCATATCGAATCAGTAGATAAAATTGACTCGGCACTTCTTAATAAGTATGGTTCTGATGAGTGGAACCTTGGATACGGGCCTATGTATTCATTTCGAAATCAAGAAGATGGAATTGAGTTGGAAATGCAGGTTAAGCGGGGTGGGGAGATTGTTTCTATTAAACTCAGCGATGATTTTCTAAACGGTCAACTCCAGCATTTTGTTGGATTAAAGCATCATTTTGAATCAATTTCAAATCACATCATCAACTCTAACACTCTTTCTAAACACGCTGACCTTCTTATAAAGATCTTATTCTAATGGCCGAATCATTTGCATCACAGGACCCTGGCACAGGGGCGAAGTTTGCCAAGTCAACAAAGCGAATCATCAACAAGGATGGATCATTCAATGTAATTCGCGATGGGGCGAAATTCCGACTCAATGATAAATACCTTTTCTTCATAAACATTAGCTGGAGCAAGTTCTTCTTGTTATTGTTGGGCGGGTTCATTGGTGCGAACTTGATTTTCGCATGTCTATATATTGCTTCTGGTCCAGACGGGCTGTCGCAATCAGAGAACCTTGACCTATCGGATAGAATTCTACATGCATTCTACTTCTCCGCTCAGACTTTCACCACAGTTGGATACGGAGCCATTTCTCCGACGAGTAATCTGACCAACCTAATTGCATCCTTCGAAGCCTTTGTGGGCTTTTTATCTTTTGCTTTAGCCACTGGACTTTTATTTGGCCGCTTTAGTAAACCAAATGCACGGATTCGGTTCTCGAAAAACGTTGTGTTGAGCGAAATCAACGGTGTCACTGCCCTTCTTTTTCGCGTCGTAAATGACAGGTCTAATAGCCTGATGGAGGTAGAAGCTCGAGTATTGCTAGCGGAAATCAACCGAGAAAAAGATGGCAGCGTATTTCGCCAATACCACAAACTAAATCTACAAATTGACGCGATTGAGTTCTTTCCGTTGACCTGGACCATTGTTCACCCAATCGATAGTAATAGCCCGCTGCATGGTAAGTCTATCAAAGATATCAGCACATCTTCGTCGGAGCTACTTATTCATATCAAAGGCTTCGATGATGTGTTTTCACAGACTGTTCATCAAAGATTTAGCTATTTACTCAATGAGTCGAAGGTCGATAAGAAATTTAAGAGAGCTTTCAAGACAGATTCTGATGGAAACATCATTCTATCTCTGGATGAAATAGATGCCTTTGAATAATAGGATTACTTTTTCTTTGACTTAGATTTAATCCTATGAGACAATGTCAAAAGACCAAAGAAATAATTTTTCCGACCTCCTTGGCTCGCAAGAGACGCTACCGGGGCCGCATCCTTTTCTAAGGTGACATATTCTCCGGTAAACTGACTGTCATTGAATTTGGAAGTTTGGGCTTGTGGATTCTCGTCTACATAGTAAACTGTACTCACATTATCAATGTAGTCTCTGATTCCAAAGCGATATCCTGCTTATAAACCAACTCGCCAGTTTTCCGCAACCACCAATCGCACACTAGCTCCAACAGGGAAGTGCACATTCATTTTTTTATAATCGCTCGGAGAATTAAATCCTGCATTTGCATCATATGGCCTTAAGATCATTTTGCTACCATACAGTTCAGCATATGGACGCATATAGTCTATTGCCGCACCTGCAAAAAGATGAAAACCGACGTTCAAGCCTTTTGACATTCCTCTACGCGCTCTACGGACCTTCTTTTTACGACGTCCCATTGTGGTTTCGTCATAAATATGATACTCTAAAATTCCGGCTAACTCACTCAGCGTCATCTGATAATCTAACCTTGAATTAAGTCTGGCCGGATCAAGGATATCTTTGTCGTTCTTTCTGGAGTATGCGTGTGTAAAGGCCCCTCGGACGGCAAAGTGCTTTTTAAAGTAGTATCGATACGAGGCATTGAATGTTGAGCGTTGAAGAATAAAACGCGTACCAAACTTATCCTCCTCGCCAATTGAAGCTAAGAATGAATTAAATCCAAAGCCCACCATGGCCTCATGGCGATAGTTCTTCCATGCTTGATTTCCTCTTTGGGCCTCAACCCCCGTAGAAAACAAAAAAAGTGTAATAATTATACTGGCAATCCGCATACTCAACAGTGAACTGAATTTCTCACGCACAAGTAACCTTTTAATAATTCGAACGAACACCGAAGAATCTATTCAAGTAGTTTTGAAAAAAAATCCTTTGCGGTTATCCCTTTCCATTGTCTTTACGCTTATTCTCCAATTTGGTTTCGCACAGCGGCATCACTTTGTTTCCTATTCTGTAAAGGAAGGCCTTGCCCAATCCCAAGTCAGAGATATTGTCCAAGCTAAAGACGGTTACCTCTGGATTGCCACCATTGGCGGTGTGAGCCGTTTCGACGGAAAAATATTCAAAAACTACAGCAAGGCGAATGGATTACTAAACAATGTAATAACCTCTATATATGAGACCTCCAATGACGAGATTCTCATTGCCTGCCAAGGAGGTATAGTGCGCATCACAAATGGAATTATCGAACAGTTTCCCTTTCCTGATTCCTTGGAACAAGTGATTGTATTCGATATTCTGGAGCGCGATGAAATGGTTTATTTGGCCACAAACGGCAGTGGCCTCTTGCAATGGGATGAAGGAATTATCAATCGGTTCACTTTTGAGAATAAGAATCAAAACTTCATTCGTTCGCTTTGCACGTATCAGAACCAGCTTGTATTAGGTTCCAAATCGGGACTATACTCCTTTAGTGACGGAAAAATAGAATCCATTTTATCGCCACTATCTATAAACAAACTAATAGAGCATGAAAATGATCTTTGGATCACCACAACTTCGAAGGGCGTTTATAAAATATCCCGTGGCGATACCGTGCATCTAACTATTGAAGACGGGTTGAATAGCCTTTATCAGAAAGATGTATGTATAGATAGAGATGGGAATGCATGGTTCATCTCAAAAAATGGATTTGCAAAATTTGACCAAAAAACAGGCAAAATTGAGGCTATTGAACCAACAATTAATCATCACGCGGACAACCTTAAGGTAATTTATACGGATCGAGATAAGAACATATGGGTCGGGACTAGTGGTTCTGGATTACTGAAGTTTACAGGTGAATTCACCACGACGTATACTCTTAGAGACGGAATTGCATCGGACCAGATCATGTGCATACGTGAGGCCGAAGACGGGAAGACCTGGTTTGCCACTTACGGAGGAGGCGTTATGCACTTAGAGAATGGCACATTTAATCGTTTCAATTTTGATTCTGGTTTATTGAATAATACAGTCTGGTCCATCGAAACCTTTGGAGACACTGTTTGGATTGGTACATCAGAAGGTATCAACATATTCTCGAATGGTGAATTAAGCGCTTTTAAGTACAACGATCAGTTACCTTTTGCTCGAGTTTCTTCCATTTTCAGGGACAGTCAATCAAACGTTTGGATCGGCACCAGAGATGGATTGATTCGCTACCGAAATGGAAGCATAAACACACCTCAAAGTTCTTCCTTAAAGGAGTTGGTCGAAGTAAAAGCCTTTTGCGAGCACAACGGCCATGTCTGGATTTCATCGCGTCACGGCGTTCATAGTTTTGATTTAGAAACCAACGAGCTCAGGGATTTTTCTGACGGTTCTATCATGGAGGGCGAATACATCAGCAGCCTCGCGATTGACCTAAACGACAATTTATGGATGGGGTCAGATAATGGTGTCTACGTTCATAATTCGGAGAGTTCAGAAATCAAACACCTCAACATAAGTGAAAAACCGAGCGCCAACATTGTAAATTTCTTAACTCACGACTCCTTGAATTCTCTATGGATTGGAACTGACAATGGTCTCTTTAGCCTTAACACGAAAGTCTTCGTGGATCGTGATAGTATACGAATTCGGAGCTATAATGAGCATGACGGCATTATTAGTCAAGAATGCAATCAAAATGCCGCATACTGTGATCGGTCGGGAATGCTGTGGTTTGGACTCAATAGTGCATTGGTTTCAATCAATCCCTACGAAATCCTTAAGCCTCAGCAGGACCAGTATGGCGTTGTATTAGGAGAGCTTCAGGTAAACTTCTCGAGATTGAATCTAGACAGTCTATATCATATAAGCATACCCTCCTTTATTCATACCCAAAATCGTTTTGCATTTAAATATTCGGCCATTCAATTTTCAAATCCCGAAAAAGTCTTTTACAGCTATCGACTCCAGGGGTCAGAGGATAGGTGGTCTCCAGAAGTTCGAGAAAATGCGGTTACGTATGCGAACTTATCGCCGGGCGAATATGAGTTTGAGACTCGAGTTAAACTCGAAAACACTGAATGGGGTAAAGAATTGACCCTCTTTAAATTTAAGATCACTCCTCCATTTTATTACCGTTGGTGGTTTATTTTACTTGTTACCATCTTGGTAACGAGCATGATTTATGCGGGATTCTACCTTTTAAATCGTGCAAAAGCAAGAAGAAGAAGCTTTGAAGACATAAAGAATAAAGCAAAAATGCTTGGCCTTGAGCAGCAAACTTTGAATGCTCATATGAATCGTCATTTCATTTTCAACGCACTAAACTCAATTCAGTACTACATCAATACCCAGGAAAAAAAGCTGGCCAATATGTATTTGACAAAGTTTGCCTCGTTGGTTCGAAAGAACCTCGACAGCGCCCAAAGCGACTACATCAGCCTTTACGACGAGATTGAACGACTTAAGCTCTACATGAACCTAGAGCAAATGAGGTTTAAAGATAGGTTTGACTTTGTTTTCACCATTGAACCTAGCCTCAACACAGAAAACATTTTGGTTCCTTCCATGATCTTGCAACCGTTTGTGGAAAACAGCATTATGCATGGAATTTTACCCTCTGAATCTTTTGGGCATATCATTATTGAAATTGGAAAACTGAAAGATGATTCAATCCAGTTCGACATTAAGGATAACGGAATCGGAATCGAGACAAGTGTTAAACAAAAGAACGGAACATCCTATCATGTTTCAAATGGTATGAAAATCACGCGTCAACGTATGGAGGTACTCAGTACGATGACAGGAAATCACTATTCCGTTAGCGGGCCCTTAGAACTAAGAAATTCCGAAGGCAACGTGCTGGGAACACTAGTTAAAATAACACTACCGCTTAAGGAAAGGTTGAATTAAGGCACTGATTATTATGAAATCCAATAAAAATATCTTAACTTCGTTGGGTTAGAAGAATGTCTAGAAAACTCATCATAGCGTCCATGGTCTTCGGAATTATCAGTTTGACTTCCTGTCAAAAAGATGAATTTCAGGAGATCTATAATGAATCTGCCTCCAGTGCAGAGCGTGCTTTAACTGATGAAGGAATGGACGAAAGCACTGGTATTTCAACTGGTGACCTAGGAGATTCTGAGCTAACAACGACTACTTCAGATGAGCATATTGGTGATAATGAAGACATAATCGTTATCAGCATTAAGGAAGTGTCAGACGGCGATGACGAAGCCGACAGTGGAGATGACTCCAAGACAACAGAATAATCTACGTATACAGCTATTATAGGGCTAGGATGTTTCCTGGGCTTTTTTATAGGGTCTCGTGTTCCCAAAAGCGCTGGTTTGTCGCGCGCTCATCAATAAAAAAGAATACACCACCCCAGCTATGCTCAACCTTCTTATAGACATTCACAAACTCCCCACGATTGATATAGACATAAGTAATAACGCTGTTTCCAGCTTTTTCAGTCTCTGTTGTCTTCCTGGCTGGATATTTCTCTATTAGAGCGCGCTGTTCGGCCTCAACTTGCATTTGTGACTGTTCCGCCTCAATCGTCTTCATAACTCCATCATATATATCGTCTTCTGACATATTTGCTGAGGATGTACTAAGGGCCTTTTCGCCTACTCTATTGTCTGAAATGGCTACTGCGCCCCCACGAACTGGCCTCATTGGCCGCTCATCTGAATCCATTGTTGCCTGCGCAACTTTTGATCCTCCAGAAGGTGTTCCAATTTGAGGAGAATTGGTCGTAACCGGCCTCGTTTCTTGTTTAACAGCTTCCTCATTAATCAAGTTTGCCAGTTCATCGCTTTCGCGTGGTCCGTTCGCTATTGCTTGAGCAGCTTCTTTGGCAGCAAGTCGCTCGGCCTCATCCTTTGCCCTTTCCTCTTGCTGGGCAATACGTTTTGCTTCGGCTTGATCAGCTGCCTCTTTTTCGAGTCTAAGTAGCTCTTCTCTCTCTCTTGCCTGTTTTTCTTCCGCTTCCGCCCGTTCCTTATCGCTCAATTCTTTATTCTTCAATGCATCTTGCTCCGCCTTCAATCTGGCCGCCTCTGCTGCTTCATTTTTAAGGCGTTCTTCCTTTGCAATTTCATCAGCCTTACGCTGTTCTTCTTCGTCCTTTAATCTCGACTCTTCCGACTGCTTTTCCGCAGCCAATCGAGCTTCTTCTTCCTTGATCTTATCGGCCGCCGCTTTTTCTTCTGC